>Ga0209379_10000873_pt1 | contig 21745 bp, 16 predicted proteins | sample tdDd001_FD_187124 | JGI IMG/M metagenome (GOLD analysis project Ga0209379, IMG submission 187124) | Marine sediment microbial communities from the Atlantic coast under amendment with organic carbon and nitrate - tdDd00.1 (SPAdes)... | ecosystem: Environmental > Aquatic > Marine > Coastal >...
ACTTCTATAATTGAAGTTATAGGTCATTGACCTTTTATGATAAGAGCCTTCTCGTAAGAGGAGGCTTTTTCATGCGAAAAAGACTAAGACGTGCACTAAAAAATAGATAAGTCTATAATCTAGACGATAGTCTCGATTATAGACTTATCTATTTTTTAGTATAGGTCGTGGCTAACGACCAGAGCACCTAAAAGGTGCTCGGTGCACGTCTTAATAATGAAAGAAAAGTGCGCAATCTAGACGAAAGTCTCGATTATAGACTTATTTATTTTTTAGTATAGGTCGTGGCTAACGACCAGAGCACCTAAAAGGTGCTCGGTGCACGTCTTAATAATGAAAGAGAAGTACGCAATCTAGACGATAGTCTCGATTATAGACTTATCTATTTTACTAATTGGATTCACATTAGTTATCTAACAATAAGTTGGGTATAATCAAAATATCTTAACATATTAGTAACTAAAACACCGTAAAGCCTTCATTTAACAAGTGTTCAGTATGATATAATGAAGTATATTAAAATTGTAAAGTATCTGGTATGACCAGAATAAATAAGGGGGTATTCCCATGAACATTCAAGAGAAAATTTTAGACTATTTAAAAGAGCAGAATCGCCCCATTGCAGATATCGATATAGCCATCGATTTTGAAATTAACAAATCTGAATTTAAGACTTTTTTTGAAATCTTAGAGAAGATGGAAGAGCAAGGTTCGTTAATCAAAACGAAAAAGAAAAAGTATGGCTTACCAGAAGTATTTGGTATGGTTACTGGTAAAGTTCAAAGCACAATGAAAGGTTTTGCCTTTTTAATCCCTGATGATAAGAACATTAAAGATGTTTTCATCCCAGCGTCAGAACTTGAAGGTGCAATGAACAATGACAAGGTTATGGTAAAGCTGACTGTAAAAGCTGAAGGTAGTCGTAGACCTGAAGGCACAGTTATTAAAATCCTTGAAAGAGCAAACGCTGAAGTTGTTGGTACTTATGAACAGAGTAAAGACTTTGGTTTTGTACTACCTGATAACAAGAAAATCAACATGGATATTTATGTTCCTGGTGCTTTAAGCGCAGGTGCTAATTCTGGCGATAAAGTTGTAGTAAAAATAACTAAATGGCCTAAAGGCAGACGTAATCCAGAAGGAAAAGTTATTGAAGTACTTGGTCATAAAGGTGATCCAGGTACAGATATACTTTCTGTTATTAGAAAGTATCAATTGCCAGAAGATTTCCCGAGAAAAGTCTTAGCTGAAGCAGACAATGTTCCACAAGATGTGGAAGAGGAAGAAATCAAGAGACGTAAAGACCTGAGAGACTTAACGATTGTTACAATTGATGGTGCTGATGCAAAAGACCTTGATGATGCAATTTCTATTGAAAGAATGGAAAATGGTAATTTCAAATTAGGTGTTCATATTGCTGATGTAACCCATTATGTTAAAGAGGGATCAGCCCTTGACAAAGAAGCGATTAAAAGAGCTACAAGTGTTTACTTGGTTGACCGAGTAATTCCTATGTTACCACGTAGGCTATCAAATGGTATATGTAGTTTGAATCCACATGTGAATCGTCTTACGATGACATGTATGATGGAAATTGACATGAATGGTGGCGTGGTTGATCATGAAATATTTGAGTCTGTTATAAAGACAAATGAAAGAATGGTTTACACTGACGTCTCAGATATGTTAGACGGTGTTGACCGACCAGAGCTAAGCAAATATGACTACTTGTTTGAGATGTTTAAAAACATGGAAGAGTTAGCAAAGATTCTTCGCAAGAAACGTGAACGTCGTGGCGCAATTGACTTCAACTTCCCAGAAGCAAAGATCAAGGTTGACGAAAATGGCAAACCTATAGATATTGTAAAAGCGGAGAGAAGAATTGCAAATCGAATCATTGAAGAGTTTATGTTAGCTGCCAATGAAACTGTTGCTGAGCATATGCACTGGATGGAACTGCCTTTTGTTTACAGAATCCACGAAATGCCTGATGAGGAAAGAATCATTGCATTTAACAAGTTTATTCACAACTTTGGATTCTTTGTGAAAGGTGCTCAAGGTGAAATTCATCCTAAAGCAGTACAAAATCTTCTAGAAAAAGTTGAAGGTAAACCTGAAGAACATATAGTCAGTAAAATGATGTTACGTTCATTAAAACAAGCTAAATATTCTCCAGCTAATGAAGGACACTTTGGTTTGGCAGCAGACTATTATTGTCACTTTACATCACCAATTCGTCGTTACCCAGATCTACAGATCCATAGAATTATACGAGAAATGACTCAAAACAAACTACATCCTAAACGTGAAGAACAACTTGAGCAAATTGTACAATATGCATCTGAACAGTCCTCTGAACAAGAACGTATTGCTGAGAAGGCGGAGCGTGAAACAGACGATATTAAAATGTGTGAATACATGTTAGATTATGTTGGAGACGAGTTTGATGGCATGATATCATCAGTAACTAGTTTCGGTGTCTTTATTGAACTTGAAAACACCATTGAAGGTCTAACGCGTATGAACCTTCTAGAAGATGATTATTATTACTATGACGAAGAAAATCTTCAACTAGTAGGTGAACGTACTAAGAATACTTATCGTATTGGAGATAAAGTGCGAGTACGTGTAGAACGCGTAAATGTTGATTTACGTGAGATTGATTTTTATATTGTAGAGAAATTAAGTTCTGCTTATTAAATCAATGAAATATTAAAGAAGATAAACTAACGGGGGCTTTGGCTCCCGTTTTTGTATATGTGTAAGTTGCTATTCTGTGGATAAATCTCAGGGTTAGTGAAGTTTGTTTGTCTTTTTTTATAACATCGTTAAGGCAATTAACAATATATCAGAGAACTTGTACAACTTATAACATATGCGTATAATGCTAGTGTATGGAACAGATTTTTCATAGAGCAAAATATAAAGGATGTGAGAACGTGATAAAGCTAGTTGTAAGCGATATGGACGGTACGCTTTTAAATAAAGAAGGTCGAATTAGTCCACAAAATGAAAAAGCAATTCAATCTGCACGTGAAATGGGAGTTCCTTTTGTGCTCTGCTCAGGAAGAATATATTCTGCTGTTAAACCCTATGCAGAGTATCTGAAACTAAAGGCACCGATCATCGGCTGTAATGGTGCTATAATCAAGTCGCCTGAAACTGGTGAAGTTTTATATATCAATGAAATGAATCCGGAAGTGGTTTGTGAAGTGGTTGATATATTTAGGAAATATGATCATTATTTCCATTTCTATGATGAAGACACGGTTTACGCAGAAAAGCGCGGACCTTTATTTGACTATATTGAGAAAATGAGCAAAAAGCTTGGCGGATCAGGTATAAAAACAGAAATTGTTGAAGATGTAAAAACCATAGTGGGCAAGTCTGTTCAAGTCCTTAAAATGGGTTTTAACATGATTGATGATGAAGTGACACCTAAAATAATCGAAGAGGTTAAAAATATAAAGGGTCTTACAGTGGTTCAATCAGCACCAAGTTTAATGGATATCATGAATGAGGATGTAAGTAAAGGCAAAGCTCTTGAAGCCCTTGCAAATATATTTAACATCTCTACGGATGAAATAATGGCTATGGGTGACAACGATAACGACGAAGATATGATCCGTACCGCTGGTGTAGGGGTTGCAATGGGTAATGCTAGAGATGCAGTAAAAGCAGTGGCTGATGACGTTGCTGTACATCATGAAGAAGATGGTGTAGCTTGGGCACTTGAAAAGTATGTTCTTTCTAAACGTGATGAATATGAAGGTGTGAGTTAATGGGCCAATCTTCCAATGATTTAGTTCAATGTATGAAAAGATTGAAAGACCGGATTCTAAATGGTGACAATCTAGAGAAGCCATTTGAGGACTTAGTGGACTTATGTATTGGACGATATGGTTTAAATAGTCATGTGTGGGAAGCGGATTTATCCAGACTTTGTGAGACACATTCCTTTTTAATGTCTGAAATAAATAAGCTAACTATAACTGAAAGTGAACTTTATGAGAAAGATAGTTTACGTCAAACTATGTCATTTAAAGAGTTTGCAGGTAACGGCTACCACAATAAGGCACATCAAAGAATTACCCCACTAAACAAAGACTCAAAGTATGTATTTGTTGGGGATGTACATTCAGACCCCATATGTATATACAAATTGTTGTCTGATATAAATTTTGTGAAAAACTATGGTAATCAAAATGCTATACACTTGGTATTCACTGGAGACTATGTGGATCGAGGGAAAAACCATTTAGAAACATTATCTGTAATTTTGCTTTTAAAGTATTTGTTTGCAGATCAAGTGACTTTGTTACAGGGAAATCATGATGGTGGAAGACGGTTAGAAGATGGAACCATCGAACTTCCATACAGGCTCTTTGAAGAAGAGGATCAAATGGACTATTTCCCGCTGTTTTGTGATGCATTATCAAATAAAAATCGAAGTTTTAGTGACGATATGACGGATAAGTATCTGGACTTTTTTTCAAATCTACCAGTGATTGCAAGTATTGTACATAATGATACATGTTATCTAGCGGTTCACGGTGGTATTCCACGAGCTAGACTTGATCTAGGAAAAAATGAAGAGAGTTTTAAAAGTACATCTTACTTTGATCATCTAAATTCATTATCAGATTTCACAGATGGTCAAATTAAAGACTATCTAGGTGTATCTGTGATTTTTAATATGTTATGGAGTGATCCAGATCGAAATGGGGAAGCCTTAAAATACGACAAAAAAAGATTTAGATTTACAGAGGCTCAACTCCATGTATTTTTAGAACGTTTTGGTGTGGATTATATCATTAGGGGCCACGAAGCGCATGAAGAAGGTGTTGTTTCATACTATGGAGGGCTTGTATATACAAACTTTGCAAGTGGTCCACTGAGTCATGGAACTGATAATGATTCAACAGCTTATGACTTTGTAAAGCCACACATCCTAATTTTATCTGACCAAGGACTAGTCCCTGTTCAACTGTAAAATGGACAGTTGATAAACCTGGGTAGATATAACAGGGATAATACATTTGAATAATGAATCAATTGAATTTAAAACTTCTAATTTAGTTTAGAAATATAGTATGGTCCTCTAGTCATAAACAGTTGTTATATTTCAACAGTTTATTTCTAGAGGACCTTATCAACTTTCTAAGAGCTTTAATTGTCTAACACGGACTTCGATTTGACTTAATTATCTTCTAAGCTAATTATGAAATATCTAGTGTATCTAAGTGGGCACTAAAACGGTTAGATCATATTGATAAAATACTCATGAAGACGTGTGTCATCAGTAAGTTCTGGGTGGAAGGCTGTAACAAACATATTGTCTTGTCGAGCTGCTACAATACGGTCCTGTACTTTTGCAAGTACTTCAACATGTTCAGTTACAGAGTTTATATAAGGAGCGCGTATGAAAACCATGGGATATGTTTCCTTGAGCCCTTTGAACTCGCCCTCATACTTAAAACTACCTAATTGTCTACCGTAAGCATTACGTACAGCCTCTACTTGCATTTCACCCAGGTGTACACTTAGGTCATCTTTAATTTGACTAGCAAGTAGTATTAGTCCAGCGCAAGTGCCCCAAACAGGGAGTCCATCTCTTATTTTCTCTTTTAATGGAAGTTTCATATTAAAATCATCTAGTAACTTTCCCATACTGGTACTTTCACCACCTGGAAGAATCAAAGCATCAATTGTTTGAAATTGGTCAGCTTTCCTAACTTCAATAGCTTCGTGACCCAGCTTCTTTATCATATGGATGTGTTCAATAAAGGCACCTTGTAAAGCTAAAACACCAATTCTTTTCATTTTAATATCCCCGATCTGCCATACGTTCTTCTTTATTTATAGAGTATACATTAATGCCAACCATTGCCTCACCTAGGTTCTCTGACACTTCAGCAAGCATCTTAGGATCTTGATAGTGTGTAACGGCCTTAACGATAGCTGCAGCTCTTTTTCTAGGGTCACCAGATTTGAAAATTCCTGAGCCAACAAAAACACCATCACAACCAAGTTGCATCATCATAGCTGCATCAGCAGGAGTAGCTACACCACCTGCTGCAAAGTTTACTACAGGTAGTTTTCCATGTTCATGAATATACTCAACCAAAGGAAGTGGGGCTTGTAAGTCTTTAGCTGCATGATACACTTCTTCCTTGCTCAGTCCTTGAATACGCCTAATTTCAGTGTTCATCTTGCGCATATGTTTGACGGCTTCTATAACATCTCCAGTACCAGGTTCACCTTTTGTACGGATCATTGAAGCACCTTCACCTATACGACGTAAAGCTTCTCCAAGATTTTTAGCTCCACATACGAAGGGGACTGCAAAATCAGCTTTATCAATATGGAGGGTTGGATCAGCAGGGGTTAGAACCTCACTTTCGTCAATATAGTCTACTTCGAGTGCTTCTAGAATTTGAGCCTCCACGAAATGTCCTATTCTGACTTTTGCCATAACGGGAATAGATACTGCATCTTGAATGCCTTTGATCATTTGAGGGTCAGATGCTCTAGCAACACCACCATCTTTACGTATGTCTGCTGGCACTCTTTCTAAGGCCATAACTGCGCACGCACCAGCCTCTTCTGCAATAATGGCTTCTTCAGGTGTAGTCACATCCATGATGACACCACCCTTTAACATTTGTGCAAGATTTTTGTTTAGTTGATTTCTATCATTCATATTGTATACCTCCAAATTCTAAATGTATGTATAAATGTACTTGTTTAAATCATATTAATCGATACAAAATGCGGAGTCAATATAAATTGTATCGTATTGTAACGATACAAATAACTTTAAATGGGAAAAGTGTGTCGCAATGAATGGGTAATTCATGACGATTATTACGTATTATTAACATGTGAACCTACTCAGTTGACTAAATCCAGCGGATCTGCTACAATTCTTAAGGTACGCTGTGACCTGACAATTCAAATTGTCATGGTAGTCGAAAGGAGCCGTTCCATGTCTGTTGGAAAAATGATTGCAAATAATAAAAAAGCATATTATGAGTATTTCATAGAAGACAAATTTGAAGCGGGTATTGTTCTTGCGGGTACTGAAGTTAAGTCTATTAGAATGGGTAAAGTGAACATTAAAGAGTCCTATGCCCAGGTTAAAGACGGTGAAGTGTTTATTCATGGTATGCATATAAGTCCTTATGAAATGGGCAATAGGTTTAACCGTGATCCGCTTAGAGTACGAAAACTCCTTTTACACAAGCGTGAAATTAGCCGATTAATCGGGTATATACAGCAAAAGGGTTTAACCCTAGTACCACTTAAAATCTACATTAATCCTAAGGGACTTGTTAAAGTCGAAATCGGGGTAGGTAGAGGTAAGAAAATGCACGATAAACGCGATTCTATTGCCAAACGCGATTCTGAGAGACGAATTGCTCAGGCATTAAAAGACCGTTACTAAGACATTAACCCACTTTTGTCGGGTTAACCTATACATGGGGATGTACAGGTTTCGACGGGGGTGTGGAGCATTGGTAAGCGAGCCGTGTTTCTTTATCCTGGGGTACACGTTAAAGAACTGGGGTACTAAATATAATTGCTAAAAACAATTACGCACTAGCAGCATAATGTTGCTATCCTGATCGGGCGCCTTTCATCCTTGTCGCGCTCGGCACCATAGGATTACGCATACAAGGTTCGAAGTCTAGTGGTGTCTCCTACTAGAGGGGTATTTTAGAGGCTTTGCTTGATTCTTTGTCTGTTGCTGGACGTTGATGATGGCGAGATTTTAAACAGCAACTGCGCTCGGAGAAAGCCTTTGTGATATGCTTTCGGACGCGGGTTCGATTCAAAAGAGTCGCTCTGTGAAGTGATTCACAGATGATAATTCGGCTTGATCGGTGAAAGCTAAACTCAACTTGAGCATGCTAATACCGAGGAGTATGTGGTGAAAACCAACAGCTCTGTAACGACTTATAGGCTACTAAGGCTGATAGCTAAGTAGTACTAGGATGCAAGATTAAGCTCTAAATCTATGCTTGCATAATACGCCGAGGGACTTGTTGACAAGTTCAAGATATAGTCTGGACCTATGGGAAATCATAGGAGTATCCGTCCCGCCATCTCCACCAAATGGAAAACACCTTACAAATTGTAAGGTGTTTTTTATATTGCTAGAAACTCATCATAAAACTTTTGTTTCAGCTCAAGTTGCTCAGCATTATAGTTTTTCTTTTTAATGATGGTTCCAGCTCCTATTGTCCGAACTAGCCAGTTTAATAGTTCGATATCAGTGGAAGCTACTGAAACAACAGGGCAAGGATGTTGTTTTGGATTTTGTCTTGTTAATAATATTGAGCCTTCTCCGTCAATAATGCCAGCTATGTAGGCTCTATCAGTATTGGTCATAAAACTCCTTTCATTTTCATCTAACGACACAGAACGTATGTTCTTTAATTGTAACATTTAGAGACTCAATTGGAAAGAATATTGAGTACTTCTGATCCTATGGTCAAGCCTTTTTCTTTATGAGTGCAACCTTAAGTACAGGTAGATCCTAATCTTTAGTCAAATTCAGTTTGTTGCTAAGAAGTACGAAAAATGTTAGACCTAAAACCATAGGAGTTTAGTAATTGGTATAATTATTGCAACAAATAAACATAAGTCAAAAGTTTTTAGTTTTCTTCCCTGAACAAGCTTGAGGCATTGGAAAATAGAAAATTAAAGGCAATAATTTGGGCAAGTTGAAGTATTGATGCAGTATTGTATCGGATGATGCGAGAACGAATCAGACCATAATGTTGAATAGAAAAATGCAAGTACCAGTAATAATCACAGTCTTAAGAATACCATCATCAGAATAAGATCAATTTTAGAATCGACACGATACATAAATGAATCGATTAGTTCGAAAAAAGCACAAAATTCACAAAAAACCATGGCCAGTGGGTGTGAGTGAGTTCGGGAGGGTATCGTGTCAATCAAAAACATATTAATTGATAATTCTAGAAATCGAATGATGTTGGCATTTATAATTATGATTATTATCCCTATTTTCATCTTAAGTGTCTTGGTGTATTCGTCTTCACAATATGAAATTGAACAAAATCATAAAGCATCCATATTGTATCAACTTGCCCAAGTTGATGACTACATCACAACTTATCTGCAAGGTCTGAAACAAGACTGTACTTATCTATCAAACAGCCCACAAGTCAAGAATGCTGGTTTTCAAATTACAACTTACATGAATAAAGAGATGGATGAAAATGGTGTAATACCCATGCGTCCAATGGATAATAGTCTAGCTGAAATCGAGATTTTTTCAATGTATGAACGTTATGCAATGACCCATCCAGAAGTAGTGTGTGTTTATTTGGGAACCCATTACGGTGGGTATGTCCAGTGGCCTGAGAGCGACTTAGAAAGACAATACGATCCACGCGAAAGAATATGGTTTACAGAGATAATGGAAAAACAGGGGGATACCATGATTTCAAGCCCTTATTATGCCATTGCTTCAAATGGTTTGGTTGTGGTAACAGTAGGGCAGATAATAAAAGATTCAAAAGACAGAACCATCGGTATTCAAGCAGTAGACATAAGTTTAGAACATTTGACTCAAGTTGTTGAGAAGAAACAAGTTGGTGAAAATGGATTTGTAATTTTAGTAGATTCTAATGGGATTATTTTAGCCAACCCGCGTCAACCTAACACTAACTTTACGAATTTAGAAAACCTCATATCCAGTAGTGAGTATGACAAGGCCTTAAATAGTGGCAACGTTGAAGTACTTCTTGGGGGTGTTGTTTATTATGTCAATGTGTACTTGTCCGAAGAGACCGGATGGAGGTATATATCCTTTATTCAAAAAAATGAACTGATCCAAAGTATCTCTCGTGTAGGAAGAATTATTTTACTTTTGTCAGCTGTTCTTACGATTATATGTGGTATTACTGCCTACACCTTTACACAGCGATTTTCATCTCCATTAATTCACGCTGCAAAGCAGTTGAAAAGGATTGAGGCAGGGGATTACTCCATAGACATTTCTAAAAATCTGCTCATGCGTGATGATGATTTAGGTTCCTTTGTAAAATCGGTAGATGCTATGCAAAAAGTCATAAGAAATCTAATGATAAACGTAGAAGAGACGGTCAAGTTTGCCACACAAAGTCCTGAGCAACTAGTGGACATAAAAGAGCAAACTCAATGTGTTTCCATTCAGGTTGCAACCGCACTTGAGAAATTTGCCAAAGCTGCTGAAAATGAGGCGAGAGACAAACTTGAAATAGAGAAAAAACTTGAAAATACCAAAGTCAGCCTTATGCAAACACAAAAAATTGCACAGATTTGGACATGGGAATGGTGTGTGAGGAGTAAACAAGTTTCAATTTCTGAAGAAATGCAGTCAATACTTGGACTAAAAGTAAGTTCAAAACAATATGAATTAGAAGAAATGCAGGCTATAATCCATCCAAATGATCGAAAGTATTTTAAAAGAGCTTTAGACAGGATGGATAAAGGGGACTCAATTGCTGTTGAGTTTAGATATGTGAAGGCAAGTGGTGAAGTCGTATGGGTATACCAAACTGGAAGCAGCATTTTTGATGACTTTGGTAATCTTACACATGTTTTAGTCATGAATCAAGATATCACTGAGCGGAAAGAAACGCTTAAAAAACTCAGAGAAATGAATGCAAATTTGAGAAAAATGGTTCAGGATGAAGTAGAAGAAAATCGAAAAAAAGATGCAGTGCTTATTTATCAGTCTAGACTGGCTAAGATGGGACAAATGATAGGACTCATAACACATCAATGGAAACAACCTCTCAATAATTTGAGTTTAATACTTGCAAATCTAAAAGAATCTAATGTTTATAATGATCTAACTTATGAAGATATCATTGAATGTGTAGAAGACTCAAATACGATTATCTCACAAATGGCCCAGACGATCGATGATTTTAGGTATTTCTTTAGCCCAAATAAAACAGCTGAAGTATTTTCTATGAATACCAGTGTTCGGTTTGCAATAGAACTTATTGAAGAGTCCGTGAAGCTTAATAATATAGACATAATAACTGAGCTCGAGTGTACCAAAGCTATCCAGGGGTATTCCAATGAGTTTTCACAGGTCTTATTTAATATTTTGGACAATGCTAAAGATGCAATGATGGATAATCCGGTAGATGAGAGATCTATTCACATCAAATCATTTGATGTTGGAAAGTTCGTTTTTATTGAGATATTTAACAATGGAAATCATATTCTCCCACATGTTTTAGACAAACTTTTTGAACCTTATTTTACAACAAAAGATGATGAAAAAGGCACAGGTATTGGACTTTATATGTCAAAAATGATTATAGAAAAACATATGCAAGGTGAGATAAAATGCAGCAATGTTGAGTCAGGTGTTATGTTTAGTATAAAGATTCCTTCAATTGAGGTGGTTTAAATGGATTCAAATTCGATTCTTCAAAATGCCATAGTACTCTATGTTGAAGACGAAGCGTTTACACGAAAACAAATGTCAAAACTCCTTAAAAGAAAAGTAGGCAAAGTGATTGTGGCTGAAAATGGAGCTCAAGGCCTTGAATTATTCAACTTACATAAACCAGATATAGTTATTGCTGATATGATTATGCCTGTTATGGGTGGTCTAGATATGATCAAAGAGATTCGTGCAACGACTAGATCTTGTTTTATTGTGATTACAACAGCTATTGGAGATTCCGAGACAATTTTAAAGACTGTAGATATAGGTATTGATAAGTATCTTGTAAAACCCTTAGATTCTGACCAGTTGAGTCTGGTTCTATCGGATTTTGGGAAGGTATTTGTAGATCAAGCTAAATGTAAGTTAAAGATAAAGCACGAGGATAAAAAAAGTTATGAAATAAAGATTCAAAAAGAATTTTCACATTTCTTAAAAAGAACAACAGGCAAAGGGCCACTTAAAGTTTCTGCTTTTATAAAGGGGAAGAGTATTGAAATAAAAGCTTTTGAGGCAATGACAGAGCTTGAAAAAAGTTTAATGGAGAATAGGCAGAACATGAAATACGTTGAAATGAATCGTAAGCTGTTTTATTCCATTAAAGAGGCTGAGATTGAAAGGCTTGTAAAAGAAATTGTTGAGCAAGATATTAGGAGTCAAACAGTTAGAATCAATGTGAATCAGAACCTAGATGAAATCACAGTTGGGATTGTTTAACTTTACAAATATAGAAGTATAAGGTATTATGTAAATAATTAAGATGGTTTTACATATAAACTTCGGTTGAGGATGTAAGAAAATCTGTAAAACCCAAGTCAGTTGGGACATAATGAATACTGGTAACAGGATTTTAGGAAACAATGTGTTCGCTTAAAATTAACCAGCCAAAAAGAGATTTCTTTTTGTGCTGGTTTTTTTGTTGTACAAGAACAGGTCATACACTTGTTCGCCGTAGAGTATGTCTTGGGTGTTGGAATCAAATTGTGTTGTGAAGATGAAGTATGAGTTGAAATCTAAGCTGAAGGGAGGTGTAGGGGAGTATTTAGGGGAAATTTTCATGTATTTGTGAGAGGGGAGTTATCATGGCAAGTAATATTAAAAGAGCGGAACTAGCAAAAGAAATGCGTGTATTTGATTACTTTACTTTAGGGCTTGGGGCCATGCTCGGCGCAGCGTGGTTTGTCGTCATGGCCAGTAATATTCAAAAGGCAGGACCACTTGGAACGGCTTTAGCATTTTTAGCGGGAGGGATATTCCTTATTCCAATAGGTTTATGTTATTCAGAACTGACAGCTTCCATTCCAGTAGCAGGTGGGGAACTCGCCTTTACTTATGCATCTTTTGGTACAAAAATGTCTTTTGCAACAGGTTGGATGTTGGTTTTAGCTTATGCTATTTTATGTCCTTGGGAAGTTGTTGCGATCGGTAGCCTCTTGGGGGTAGTATTCCCATTCTTTAAGACAATGCCAATGTACACGGTTGTAGATTATGTTATTTACTTCCCACAATTTGCAGTAGAAATGATTTTGGCAATTGGTATTATTTATTATAATTTCACAGGTATAAAAAAAGCAGCTAAAATTCAAACCATTTTAACTAAGTTTATGTTAACGTGTTTTGCAATATTCCTTACACTTGGCCTATTGTTTGGTGAAGTAGAAAATTTATATCCACTCGTGGCTAAAGCGTATGAAGTGGACGGAATTCTAAAATTTGGTGGTGTGGCAGGATTTTTCGCAGTATTAGCGATTACCCCATTCTTCTACTGTGGTTTTGATACTATCCCCCAAGCGGCTGAAGAAGGCAGTTTAGGAATCAGTTTGAAAGATCTTGGTAAGACCTTAACCTATTCTATCTTAGCAGGAACTGTATTTTATGTAATACTAATATTCTCTGTAAGTATGTTGATGCCATGGTCGGAAATGGTGAAACTTGATTTACCAATGGCTCAAATGTTTACAGTTTCAAAGGGATGGAGAATTGTATCTCAAGTTGTAATTTGGGGAGCTATGGCAGGTCTGCTCACAACTTTAAACGCATTCTTTGTAGCTGCAACACGCGTTGTATTTGCATTAGGACGTGCACACTTAATGCCTAAAAAGTTTGGTGAAATTCATCCAAAGTATAAAACGCCTACATATGCAACATATTTTGTTGGTGGTCTAACAATTCTTGGACCATTTATAGGGAAGCCTCTCATCGCCCCATTCCTTAATATTGGTTCATTGGCCTTCATGTTAGTTTGGTGTGCAATTGCTCTTTCTGCATATAAGTTACGAAAAGACGCACCTGGATTTGAGCGCCCATACTCAATGCCTGGTGGTAAGAACATGGGGATCATTGCATTCCTTTGTGCCCTTGTTGTAACTGGTGCTTTGGTAGTTCCAATGAGCCCAGGGTCATTAGTAACATATGAGTATATTTTATTTGGAGCTTGGATCGGACTGGGTGTTATTATTTGGCTGGGTGCATCAAAAACAAGAAACGAAATTACCACTGAAGATAGGACATACATGATACTTGGCAGTAAACTTAAAAAGGAACTTGATACTGCTAGATATGGTGACTTGCAAGATGAAGAACATAAAAAACATGCATAAGCATTAGTTAGACGGTGGGCTCCCTAAAGAGTATAATGGTATTAATTGGGGGAGCTCACCGTTTTTATTGTACAATTTGACACATGCTGCAAATAGTAGCGGTATGTTTTGTATTAGACGGTGGTCTCTAAATATGAGTGGGGAAAGGCGTGATGAAGATAGATACTTTAGATTTAAAATCTCCGGGTGTTTCTGATGAAGTTAAGCTCATTTTAGATGCAACGCCTACAGCTGTATTTATTGATGATGGTAATGGAGATACCTTATGGATTAACAAAGCTTGTGAAGACTTATATGAGATAAATCGAGAGGAAATCATAGGAAGAAGTATATATGAGCTTGAAGAAACAGGCATTTTTACTCCTTCTGTTGCTAGATTAGTTCTTGAGAAGAGTGACATCGTTCGAATCATGCACAGTAATCGATACGGGAAAAAGCTTTTAACTACTGGAATACCAATAAAAAATGATGATGTTATCGTTAAAATAGTAAGTACATCTAATGATATAACGGATTTAGTGAGTCTCAAAAACACCTTAGATAATATGAAACATGAGTTAGATGAGTTAAAAGAAATCCGTAAAGAACACGATGGTCTGATATTCAAAAGTAAAAAGATGTTAGACGTTATTCAACTAGCTAAAAAGCTATCTGAGATCGAAACAACCGTATTAATTACAGGGGAGTCCGGTGTTGGTAAAGGTGTTATTTCTCGTTTTGTACATGACTATGGTGTGAGAAAAGACAAACCCTTTGTTAAGATTAATTGTGGTGCAATTCCAGATTCACTCTTAGAATCTGAGTTGTTTGGTTATGACGAAGGTGCATTTACTGGGTCTAAGAAGTCAGGTAAAGCGGGTTTGTTTGAGTTAGCTGATCAAGGAACTATTTTCTTAGATGAAATTGGTGAAATGCCACTGCATTTACAAGTAAAAATTCTGCAAGTCCTTCAAGATAAAGAAATTCAAAGGATCGGCGGTGCCAGCTCAATCCCTGTGGACGTTAGGATTATTGCAGCGACCAATAAAGATTTAGAGAAAATGGTTGTACATAGAACCTTTAGAGAAGATTTGTTTTATAGATTGAATGTTGTTCCCATTCACATACCACCTCTTAGAGAGCGTGAAGAAGATATATTTGATTTGACTAAAAAACTACTGAATAAGTTTAATCAGAAGTTCAATGATAAAAAGCAGTTTAGTTCTCATGCTATGGGTCTGCTTTTAAAGTATTCTTGGCCAGGTAATGTAAGAGAACTTGAAAACATGATAGAGCGTCTCATGATTACAACTGATAAGGAGACGATCGATTCAGAAGACCTGCCACTTTACATGATTGAAAATGAACAAGATTTATCGATTTCTGATGAATTGACATTGTCTGAAGCGGTTGAAAGAGTTGAAATTAAACTGATTAAATCTGCTATGGATAAACATAAGTCAACACGAAAGGCTGCTAAAGCGCTGAATGTAAGCCAGCCAACTATTGTGCGTAAAATGAGTAAGTATAATATGACACCAGAAGAATGATACGATATTGTATCTGATGCGATCAAAAATTGTATCGGATGAAATGTGACTAATAATGCATGTTAAATTAGGTCTAAACGCATACAAAAATTAATATAGCACAATCAAAAAAGACGAGCGATTCAATTATGAATCGAACGTCTTTTTATTATGTCTAATTTTATAAAATCTAAGGACACTTACAATTAGAGTAGAATCTCTGTAAACCTTTAAAATACTAGCGTTTGGTTTTGGTGTATCGAAAGTTTATGATCATTTTCAAAATTGGCATAAGCTTTGCAATATACATAGATAGAAAAAACACTTAAACATAAATCAATGATTAATACTGAGGAGGCATATGTAATGAGAGAAAATGCGAGTAACTATGTACTTGAACTAATGGAACGTGCAAGATCAGCCCAAGCCATCGCTGAGAGATTTTCACAAGCTAGGGTAGACGAGCTAACAGAAGCAATTGTGTATAACGTAACTCGACCAGAGTTTGCTCAGAAATTAGCTGAGTTCACAGTTGAGGAATCGCAGATGGGTGTTGTTGAACATAAATATGGCAAAATCATGACTAAATCTAAAGGTGCACTTCGAGATATGAAGGGGGAGAAATCTGTAGGTGTTGTTGAAGTTGATGAAGCTAAAGGAATGATTACACTTGCAAAGCCTATGGGTGTTATCGCTGCACTTGCACCTTGCACAAATCCTGAGGCAACACCAGTTGTTAAAGCAACATCGGCGGTTAAAACTAGAAACGCAATTATCATTGCACCACACCCACGTACAAAGAAAACCAATCAAATGGTTATTGATAACATCAGACAAACACTAAAAAAGTATGGCGCACCAGAAGATTTGGTTATAGCAATCGATCCCGACCAGGTATCCATTGATGTAAGTAATGAGCTTATGAAGCAAGCTGACTTTATTATGGCTACTGGTGGATCGGGTATGGTCAAATCAGCATACAGTTCTGGAACTCCAGCAATTGGAGTTGGTGTGGGTAATGCGGTAACAATAGTAGATGGTACAACAGATCTTGACATTACAGCAAATGACATTATGCGTTCAAAAACATTTGACCACGCTACAAGCTGTTCTGCCGAAAATAGCTGTATTGTAAATGCGGATCATTATGAAGCATTTATTGAAAAGTTAGAGATTCAAGGTGCTTTTATAGTACGAGAAGGTTCCAAGGAAAAACAAATGTTAGAGTCGGGTATGTGGCATGATGGACATTTAAATAAGGACATTGTTGCACAATCCCCTGAGAGTATTGCGAAAATTGCTGGTCTTGATGTACCAGAAGAAACGAAATTCTTTGTGGTTGAAGAAAGTGGTATTGGCAAAGCATATCCGTTTTCTGGAGAAAAACTGTCAGTGGTAATGACACTATACAAATACACTCAGTTTGAAGAGGCTTTAAAAACACTGAATGACATCATGCACTACCAAGGACTGGGACACTCATGTGGTATTCACACTACAAATGAAGGTCATATATTGAGATTGGCTAAAACGGCTAAGGCTTCAAGAATTATGGTTAATCAGCCGCAGTGCCTTGCAAACAGTGGTGCATGGACCAATGGAATGCCAATGACGATGTCTTTAGGTTGTTCAACATGGGGAGGCAATAGCGTGTCACATAATGTAACTTGGAAAGACTTCCTGAACTATACATATGTGTCATCACCAATTGAATCCACTCAACCTACAGATGAACAGTTATTCAGTCCTGAAATTATTTCAGCTAACTCATAATAAGGTCAAGAAGGAGGAAACATTATGTCTGCAATTCGTGAAAAATCACTCAAATACAATATGCATTCTTGGAGTGCTCAACGCAGTTTAAAACCAGAGGTTATTACTAAAGCAGAAGGCATTTACTTTTGGAATGAAGAAGGTAAGAAATTTTTTGATATGTCTTCGCAGCTTGTAAATATGAATATAGGTCATGGCAATAAAAAAGTTGTTAAAGCCATTCAAGACCAAGCAGAAAGACTCCCCTTTGTTGGTCCAGCATTTGCAGTCGATGTAAGATCTGAAGCAGCAGAAAAGATTATAGAAGTTGCTCCAGACAACATGCGCAAGGTCTTCTTTACCAATGGTGGTGCAGAAGCCAATGAAAATGCTATTAAAATTGCACGTATGGTGACAGGCAAATCAAAGGTATTTTCAGCATACCGTTCTTACCATGGGGCAACACATGGTGCAGCAAATTTGACCGGTGAACCTAGGCGCTTTGCGGCAGAACCTCAAATGTCAGGTTTTGTTAAGTTTGTGGGGCCTTATGCTTATAGAGCCCCTGTGAAGTTTGAGTCAGAAGCAGAAATTACAGAATACTATTTGACTTTATTACGGGATCAAATTTTGTATGAAGGTCCAGAATACATCGCTGCTATTTTCCAGGAAAGTGTTGTGGGGTCAAATGGTGTACTCATTCCACCTCAAGGTTGGATGCAAGGTGTGAGAGATTTATGTGATGAGTTCGGTATTATGATGGTTTGCGATGAAGTTATGGCTGGATGGGGACGAACAGGCGAATGGTTTGCGGTGAACAACTGGAATGTTCAACCTGACATTATTACATTTGCTAAGGGCGTAACATGTGGTTATGCCCAACTGGGTGGTGTAATTGTCGACGAGGCAATTGCTGACCATTTTGATGACAATGTGTTTTCATGTGGTTTAACCTATAGTGCACACCCACTTGGATGTGCCGCAGCGGTTGCAACAATTGATGTGTATAAGGAAGAGAATATCATTGATAATTGTCGCAAAATGAGTTCTGTTCTTGGGGAAGAACTTGAACGCATTAAAGACAATCACCCATCGGTTGGTGAAGTGAGATATATTGGTCTATGGTCTGCTGTTGAACTTGTTAAAGACATTGATACTAGAGAAGCTTTAGTACCATATGGCAAAGACCCTGAAGGCACGATGAAAAAGATTCTTGGCATGTTAAAAGCTGAAGGCTTTTGGACTTATAGCCATGAAAATATCATTTTCATTGCACCTCCATTGGTTATAAAAGAAGACCAATTGAAGGAAGCTTTAGAGATATTCGACCGTGTTATGTACTCTGTGGACAACATGATTGGTTAACTCAGTTTAGTGAGACCTGTTAACCCTAACTCCAGCGCACAATATACCTGATTGGAGTTAGGGTTTCATTGTAGAAATACAACTTGTTAAATGATGCAATGGATAGCATATAACTCACTTGTAGAGGTAACTTTACATATCATTCTACATACAAGAGTATATCTTGGCTAAGAAAAGAAAAATATAGGACTTAACATTATATAAATGGAGGGTGTTATGGCTGTAAGTCAAATGTTGAAGCTTCAGGAAAAACGCAGTGAAATAGAAAAAGGGGGAGGCGATAAAAGGATAGAGAAGCAACATGAACGTGGTAAATTGACTGCCAGAGAACGGATAAACATGTTGTTTGATGTGGGTACATTTATTGAAACCAACGCATTTGTGAAACATAGGTGCACAAATTTTGGTATGCAAGATGTACATGCCCATGCTGAAGGGGTGGTAACTGGGTATGGTCAAGTTGATGGAAGACTCGTCTACGCTTTCGCCCAAGACTTCACTGTGGTAGGTGGTTCGTTGGGGGAGATGCATGCCAATAAAATTAGCAAAGTCTTAGACAGTGCTATTAAAGTAGGTGCACCTGTTATTGGTCTAAATGACTCTGGTGGAGCCCGAATTCAAGAGGGCATTGACGCCCTTGCAGGTTATGGGGATATATTCTATCGAAACACCCTAGCTTCTGGAGTTATTCCTCAAATTACTGCCATAATGGGTCCTTGTGCAGGAGGGGCGGTATACTCACCAGCCTTAAATGACTTTGTCTTTATGGTAGATAAAACATCACAAATGTTTATTACAGGACCACAAGTTATAAAAACAGTGACAGGTGAAGATGTGAGTGCAGAAACTTTAGGGGGTGCAATGACCCATAATAGTGTAAGCGGTGTTGCTCAATTTATAGAAAAGGATGATAGGTCCTGTATAAACGAAATCCGCAGACTGCTTAGTTACCTGCCATCTAACAACCTAGAAAGAACGCCTCAAAAAGAAAGTTATGACGATGTAAATCGTATGATTCCAGCTCTAAACACTTGTATTCCTGAACACCCCAACAAACCTTATGACATGTTAGAGGTGATCCACAACATAGTGGATGACAAGGAAATTTATGAGTACATGCCCCACTTCGCAAAAAATATCATTACATGTTTTGCACGACTTAATGGAGAAACCATAGGCATTATAGCGAATCAACCTAAAGTGCTTGCTGGGTGTATGGACTTTAACACAGGTGATAAAGCTGCCCGGTTTATCCGTACATGTGATGCCTTTAATATTCCGCTCCTCACCCTTGTGGATACACCAGGTTTCCTTCCAGGAACCTCACAAGAGTATAACGGGATTATTAGACATGGTGCTAAGATACTTTATGCCTATTCTGAAGCGACAGTTCCAATGGTAACGCTAATTACACGAAAGGCATATGGAGGTGCATATATTGCCATGTCTTCTAAACACCTTGGAGCAGACTTAGTGTATGCATGGCCAACTGCTGAAATTGCTGTAATGGGTCCTCAAGGGGCAGCTAACATCATATTTAGAAAAGATATTGCAAACGCTGATGATTCAGAAGATATGCTTAAGCGAAAAGTACATGATTACACAAGAGAGTTTGCAACTCCATACAAGGCAGCTGAACGTGGATATGTTGACGACATTATTGAACCAGCATCTACACGAATTCGTCTTGCAGACGCATTTGAAATGTTACGGAGCAAACGGGAAGTAAGACCTTCGAAGAAACACGGAAATATTCCACTTTAGTTTTTTATTATAGATTCTAAAACTTTAGACCTTTTTGTGAGGTGAAAAATGAAACTGATAGAGTTACTACAGCATTTTAAAGATCCGGTTCTAATTGAACAGTTAAGTTTCTCAGATAAAATCTTTGCGTCTTTGTTTGTTACCTTACTTGGTATGTTCATTACATTTACTGCTTTGATTGTACTTTGGGGCGTTACGGTTTTATACTCAAACGTTTTAATGAAGAGTCATACACAAGATATAAAGCCTTCTCTGACTGAAGGAAATTCTAAAATAGATTCAGATGAAGGTGACGGATTGAAAAACAGCATGAGTAACAATATAAATAAACTAACCGACATTGAACAGGTAAACAATCAGGACAATATAGAGAAAAATCTTGAGTTAGTCGCTGTCATTACATCTGCCATTTATGCAACAACAGCATCAGATCAGAAGAACATTCGTGTTCGAAATATTAGAAGAGTTGGTTTAGACGTAACACAGTGGAGTCAAGCGGGACGGATTGAGCAAATGTATGCTCGAATGACAAATTAATAGGGAGGGTGGACATGAAGAAATTTAACGTATCGGTGAATGGTATGACATATGAGGTAGATGTTGAAGAAATCAAAACAGAAAGTTCTCATGATTTAAATAATCCAGTGCAAGACATGTCAAGACAAGCTGTTTCATCTTCTATACAGTCAAAACCAACTAGAAGTCAAAACACCAATGGGGGCTCTACAGAAAGACCTGAAAAAACACCCGCTCAAGTAGCAACTTCAGTGGGGCTAAATGCAGCAAATGTAACAGCTCCAATGCCTGGTACAGTTCTAGATATAAAAGCCTCAGTAGGCGACACAGTTGCTGAGGGTCAAGTACTAATGATCCTTGAAGCAATGAAGATGGAAAATGAAATTATGGCACCAGCTGCTGGTACAATTTCAAACATCACTGTAAACAAAGGCGCATCTGTAAACTCTGGAGACGTAATGATCGTAATCGGCTAAGGAGGCCACAGATGATTCAAGCAATGTTTGACTTTTGGCAGTCTACTGGTTTCTATGCTCTACTTACGAACATGATGTGGGGCAACGTGCTGATGATCGGCATCTCATGCTTCCTTCTATATCTTGCAATCGTTAAGGAATTCGAGCCACTACTTCTAGTACCGATCGCATTCGGTATGTTACTAACAAACCTGCCTCTAGCAGGTCTGATGGCTGAACCATTAATGAAACTGGTAGAACTTACACCAGATATTCATGGCTATCCAAATATCCATGTTG
>Ga0209379_10000875_pt1 | contig 21674 bp, 19 predicted proteins | sample tdDd001_FD_187124 | JGI IMG/M metagenome (GOLD analysis project Ga0209379, IMG submission 187124) | Marine sediment microbial communities from the Atlantic coast under amendment with organic carbon and nitrate - tdDd00.1 (SPAdes)... | ecosystem: Environmental > Aquatic > Marine > Coastal >...
CATTGGTGTTGCTCATCTCGTCAGCCAGCACCTGCATCATGCCTTCGGTTGCAAACTTGGAGATTGAGTAGGCTCCCCAGAAGGCACGGCCTTCGTGACCCACGGTCGACGAGGTAAAGATAATGCGGCCGTCTTCGGCTTTCTTGACCAGGGGCATCAGCGCCTGGGTCATCAAAAATTGTGCTTTTACATTGACCTGCATGACATCGTCAAAGGTATCTTCGCCGAGTTGATCGAACGGACTCATTACGCCCAGCAGGCCGGCACTGTGCAGTACACCGTCAAGGCGGCCAAACTGGCCTTCGATGGTCTCGACCATGTCGTCATAGTTCTGCTTGGTCGCCCCTTGTAGATCTAGAGGAATAATCGCAGGCTGCGCATAGTCCAGCGCTTCAATTTCATCGTAAACGGCTTCGAGCTTAGCAACTGTTCGGCCAAGCAAAATAACAGTTGCACCGTGAGCTGCATAGCTGATGGCTGCCTGGCGGCCAATACCCTCACCAGCGCCTGTCACCAAAATGACACGATCTTTGAGAGAATCTGCAGCGGTTTGATATTCCACGTGTAACTTCCTTATTTGTTTTTTAGTTTTTCTATTATACCCAAGCAACCTCAAGATGCTCGTTTCAATGAACATTCCTACAGTTAGCCAAGCCGAACTACTCTTTCTCGGTGTGGCATTAATTTTAATAGAATCTATAATGCCCGCTTGTACTTCTTTAGGAGCTTAGTTCGTGAGCAAGAAGCCAGATAGAATTACGGCCATGCAGCAAATTATTGATGCAGTCAAGCAGGACTTCCCGCTATACCAAGAAGATACTTTTACGTGTGGTCCTGATAACAGTTGTATTGGCTGTCCCAAAAAACTGATGGAACTTGTCGATTCTGACTTATCTTACTGGGAACACCAGATTAAGCGCGGATTGCCACCCACATTCGATGAACTGTCGAAATTCGGAAAGATGTGTAAAAACATACGTAGAGCTCTGGTTCGTAACAACAGAATTTCTTCTTGAATATAGCCTTTGGGTGGGGGCGTCGAATCAAAGCTTGAAATGTACTTTGTATTTTATCGTTGATACTGTCGATAATTGTAATTGCTCTTGTGCTCGAAGAAGACAAGCATCGTAAGCCTATTGGTAAGTTAACAGACTTGTGGAATGCCTACGCTGCCCATATCTCTAAGAAGATGCAAAATATAAGCGAATCATTGTCCCTTGTGGCAATGGTTAAAATGCCAAAAATGAGGACTCAACATTGGATTTTTTGTTTGATTATGGGCTATTCCTAGCCAAAATCGCCACGGTGGTGATTGCGATTGTCAGTATTCTTGTATTAGCTAAAGGATTGAGTGGTCGCCATGGGACGCAAAAAGGTGAATTGGAAGTTACTGATCTCACTGAGCAGTACAAAAATACCGTACATCAGTTAGAGTCACATTTGTTTGACAAGCCATTGCTTAAAGCCCGTGAAAAGGCGGAAAAGAAGGCAGAAAAAGAGAAAAACAAAGAGCGTCAGAGCGAGATTAAAAAAGCGGCGAAAGCCGGCGATCTTTCTCACGTCCGAGAGCCCCGTCTATTTGTCCTCGATTTCCATGGCAGCATTGATGCACGCGAAGTCTCGGCACTGCGCGAAGAGGTAACAGCTGTGTTGGCAGTTGCGATGGAAGGTGACGAAGTGTTGCTTCGCCTTGAGACCGGGGGGGGGATGGTCCACGGTTATGGCCTGGCGTCTTCTCAGCTTGATCGCCTGAAATCTGCGGGTATCAAACTGACTATTTCAGTTGACAAGGTTGCTGCAAGCGGCGGCTATATGATGGCCTGTGTGGCCGATAAGATTATCTCGGCTCCGTTTGCGGTTGTTGGCTCTATCGGGGTCATTGCCCAGTTGCCGAATTTCAACAAGCTATTGAAGAAAAATGATATTGAGTTTGAACAGATCACTGCGGGTGAGTTCAAGCGCACGTTGACTATGTTCGGTGAAAATACCGACAAAGCGCGTGAAAAATTCCAGGTTGAAATAGAAGAAACGCACGATCTGTTTAAGAACTTCATCGAGGATCACCGTCCGGAGCTTGATTTGGAGAAAGTGGCAACAGGCGAGCACTGGTTTGGCAAGCAGGCCCATGAGCTTGGCTTGGTGGACGAGATTGGCACCAGTGATGATTTTATTACTCATGCCTGCAAAGATCGCGAGGTACTGGGAGTCCGCTATGTCCAGCGCAAGAAGCTGGCAGAAAAGCTAGCGGGCGCTACAGGTGAAGCTGCCGATAATCTGTTGCTGAAGTGGATCAGTCGCGGTCAGCGACCAATCGTATAGGTTTTCAGATGAATCAGATATGGGCATTTTTTTCCTTTAAGGGGCGTATGCGACGCCGTGATTACTGGCTGTATAGTTTGCCGGTTCTGCTGGTATTGCTGCCGGTGTTTATTTATACCGATCCGAGAAATGCCGCTGATAACGCTGTATTGCAAGTATTGTCGCTGGTGATCTTCGGCTTTGCATTTTGGGCTTCTGCGGCACTGAATGTGAAGCGGCTTCATGACCGAAATAAAAGCGGTTGGTGGGTGATCGTGACATTTTTGCCGATTATCGGACCAATATTCGTCATTGTTGAGTTAGGCGTTTTGGATGGAACAAAGGGACCGAATCAGTTCGGTGCTGATCCGAAAAAGCGTGATGAGCCACCTGCCGATGATAGTGATGTTAATAAAGACACCATGACGATTGATATCTGATAGCTGTTTGCCACTATGTTTCACAGCCCCGCCACTGCGGGGCTGCTTTATTCGGTATGAGCCGTTAGCCTTTTAGCGTGAACTCAGGGGACAGCTTATGGGCAAGAAACTTGAACATATTAAAAACAGCTGTGGTTTTTTCTGTCGGCAGGCCGCTATCATCCAAGAAGTATTCCCCCTTGAACACCAGCACATCGTCTTTTTCTTCAACGGAAGTGGCTCGCATGCCATCTAGATAGGCGTCATGGTCCTGAATGAGCTGGTTCGCAATCATCAGTAAGTCTTCGGAAGAAATGTTTTGTTTATTGCTCATGCTGTTATCTCTTGGATCATAGAATGATAGCTGCTGGTGTTTACCGCGGTGCTATAGAGGGCCCTCAGTGTATTGAAGTTAACACGATAAAACAAACCTTTGCCGGGGTAGTGAATTATTCTCAAATTGGTTAAAGAGTGTCTGGCTGAGGTGCAAATTCGACCAATTTATGTGAGCGATGGCAAAAATTTATGGGTTTTAATAGTCAAAGACGAGATGAGGTGGTAATGATTAGCGCCCTCAGCCACTTTACGGTCATAAATAAAGTCTAAAGAGAGGTTGGATTGCAGTAATATAGAGGCGAAAAATTTGCTTTAACGTGGTGTTAACATGTGGGGAAGGGACGAGCAAACAGTCCATTTTCATCAAAAAGCAGTTGACCTTCTAGGATTGTAGCCCAATATGTAAATACCAATTACATTAAGTAACTACTTATCCCGAGCGTTTTTCTTAGCGTATTGAGAATGCCTCTAGTGATTAGTTACTTAATCAGTTTGGTTTATTAGTGTTGCCGTGCCTCATTGTGATGATTAGCATGCAACTATTTGTTTTATATTGAAAGTTTTGCGAGCACGAGGACGTAATAGAGTCATTATGGGTAAATCTCTCGTTATCGTGGAGTCCCCAGCCAAGGCGAAAACTATAAATAAGTACTTGGGTAAGGACTTCATTGTAAAGTCAAGTGTGGGTCACGTCCGTGATTTACCAACGGGTGCACGTAGTACGGGCAAAAAAGCCGCTCCTACCTCGACAAAGGGGTTGAGCGTTGAAGAGAAGGCCCGTATCAAGAAAGAAAAAGAGCGTAAGGCGCTGATCGGAAAGATGGGGGTTAACCCATATAACGATTGGGAAGCGCAGTACGAAGTGCTACCGGGCAAAGAAAAAGTCGTTAACGAATTACAGAAGCTGGCCGAAGACGCCGACTTTGTTTATCTGGCGACCGATTTGGACCGCGAGGGAGAAGCTATTGCGTGGCACCTTCGTGAGATCATCGGTGGTGATGATGAACGTTATAAGCGAGTGGTTTTTAATGAGATCACCAAAAATGCAATTCAGCAGGCGTTCGAACAGCCTGGTGAGTTGAACATTGATGGTGTGAACGCCCAGCAGGCGAGACGTTTCCTAGACCGTGTCGTCGGCTTTATGGTGTCGCCGCTGCTGTGGAAAAAGGTTGCTCGTGGCCTTTCTGCCGGTCGTGTCCAGTCAGTTGCGGTAAAACTGATTGTCGAGCGTGAGCGTGAAATCAAGGCATTTACGCCGGAAGAGTTCTGGGATATTCATGCCAATACCCAGACGGTAGGCAATGATGCACTGCGTCTGATGGTTGCCCAGCAGGCGGGTAAAGCATTCCGTCCTGAAAATGAAGCCGATACCATGGCGGCCAAGTCGCTGTTGGAAAAAGCGGCCTACAAGGTTATCGATCGTGAAGATCGCCCGACCAGCAGCAAGCCGTCGGCACCTTATATCACCTCGACGTTGCAGCAGGCTGCAAGTACCCGTTTGGGTTACGGTGTAAAACGTACGATGGGTCTGGCACAGCGTTTGTATGAGGCTGGCTACATTACCTATATGCGTACCGACTCGACAAACTTGTCGAAGGAAGCTGTTGAGTCTGCCCGTGATTTTATTGGTAGCGAGTACGGCGAGAACTATTTGCCGGCGAAGCCGAATGTTTACGGTAGCAAAGGCAATGCTCAGGAAGCGCACGAAGCGATCCGCCCATCTAGTGTTGATGTGAAAGCAGAAAACCTGGAAGGCATGGAGCAGGATGCGATTAAGCTATATGATCTTATTTGGCGCCAGTTTGTTGCCTGTCAGATGGTACCAGCGAAATATGATTCGAGCACAATTACCGTTCAGGCTGGTGATTTTACGCTGAAAGCCAAAGGTCGCACGATGCGTTTTGCGGGTTGGACCCATGTTCAGCGTCCATCCGGCAAAACAGAAGATACAACGCTGCCTATGGTCCACGTAGGCGATTTACTGATGCTTGAAGAGCTAGAGCCTAAGCAGCACTTCACTAAGCCGCCAGCACGCTTTACAGAGGCTGCATTGGTTAAAGAGCTAGAGAAGAAAGGCATTGGCCGACCTTCAACCTATGCGTCAATCATTTCGACGATCCAGGATCGTGGTTATGTCCGTGTTGATCAGCGCCGGTTCTATGCCGAGAAAATGGGTGAAATTGTTTCTGACCGTTTGGATGAGAGCTTCTCTGATCTGATGGACTATGATTTCACCGCGCGTATGGAAGGCAATCTGGATAAGATTGCGGAAGGCGAGGCGAACTGGAAAGGCGTACTGGATCATTTTTTCAGCGACTTTACCTCAGAGCTCGAAAAAGCCGAGCGTGAAGAAGATGAAGGCGGCATGAAGCCGAACAACATCGTCCTGACCGATATCAAGTGCCCGACATGTGAGCGCCCGATGGGGATTCGCACCGCGTCAACTGGCGTGTTCCTTGGTTGTTCTGGTTATGCCCTGCCGCCGAAAGAACGCTGTAAGACAACAATCAATCTTGGTGATGAAGAAGGCATTGTTAACGTTCTTGAAGAAGACGTTGAAACAGCTGCACTGCGTGCCAAGAAGCGCTGTCCTAAGTGTGATACTGCGATGGATGCCTACCTGATTGATCAGGAGCGCAAGCTGCACGTCTGTGGTAACAACCCTGGCTGTGACGGCTATATTGTCGAGAAAGGCGAGTTCAAGCTGAAGGGCTATGAAGGCCCGGTTATCGAATGTGACAAATGTGGCTCGGATATGGAGTTGAAGAACGGTCGCTTCGGTAAGTACATGGGCTGTACTAGCGAAGAGTGTAAGAACACCCGAAAGATCCTGAAAAATGGTGAGGTTGCACCACCGAAGGAAGACCCTGTCCATTTACCGGAACTACCGTGTAGTCAGGATCCGGATGCTTACTTCGTTCTGCGTGACGGTGCCTCTGGCCTGTTTATGGCAGCAAGTACTTTCCCTAAATCACGTGAGACTCGTGCACCGTTGGTGGAAGAGTTAGCCCGATTTAAGGATCGCCTGTCACCGAAGTTTACATATTTGGCCGATGCGCCAACCGAAGATCCGGATGGTCGCCCGACAGTCGTTCGTTTTAGCCGTAAGACTAAAGAGAATTACATCCGTTCGGAAATCGAAGGCAAGCCATCAGGCTGGACCGGTCTCTTCATTGACGGTAAGTGGGAAATTACCGACAAGCGTAAGAAGCCGAAGAAAGAAAAAGCCGAGAAATAATAAAAACCGCCGAAAGGCGGTTTTTTTATGAAAAGCTTTTGGGGGCCCTCCCCTTTTTAAGAGGGAGGGGCTTTAGGCGGAAAAGGTTGGCACTCCGCTATGGAAACGGAAGCTATCATCATGGCTATTAATAAGCTCCGCCTCTCTGGTACCAATCACCTTCACCCGTTCGGTGATGTCTTCTCCAGCAATTTGCTCTGCCAGAATCAGGTAATCTTGATAGTGGCGTGCCTCGGAACGCAATAGCGATATATAGAACTTCTTCAGTTCCTCATCCAAATACGGTGCAAGCTTGGCGAACCGTTCACAGGAGCGGGCTTCGATATAGGCTCCGACAATCAGTTTATCGATCAAGGTTGCGGGTTCATGGGTTCGGACTGCCTTCATTAGCCCTTTGGCATAACGTCCGGCGCGCAAGTTGCTGTAGGGGATGTCACGCTGTTCCATGATCTCCAAGACCTGCTCGAAATGGTGAAACTCCTCCTTGATTAACCGAACCATCTTGTCGATAAGCTCTTGCCCATGAACGAAATTCGTTTTTGGAACAAGAGGGGCTGACAGGCCGTTTTTCTTGCCGTGAAAAGCCTCTGTGCTGTGAACTTTGCCATAGACAAAGTCTTCATAGGGCTTGGACCACGCCAGCAGGACTTTACCGCTGTCGGCATCTACTGCGTATTTTCGTATTAGCCACATTGCCGTCTGGCTCGCCTTGAGTTCACAGTTGCAGTGGTCGACAAGGAGAGTCGTTAGGTTTTCAGGTTTTTTGGCTTCTTCAATCCAGCTATCGGGCGTGTCGCACTGGAGAAATGTTTTGATTGGCGATAATAGCTCGTCAATCATGCGCTGAGTGTCGTTCATGGAAATTACTGCTGAGTCTCTGAGTTTATAGTAGTTGGAGCTGAAATTAGTCCCTTTGTGTAGAGGAGTATAACAAATCAAAGCCTTGGCCCGGAGTTCAATAGTCTTGGAACAGAGTACTGGAATGCTAGCTAAAGACGGTATTTTAGACTAGATGTTAATAGAGTGGCAGTTGTTTGAGTTCTTTGAATAAGCGCCATTGGTTACAGCACTAACTAATTTTTGTTGGGTTTTATAACGCAAATCACTGCCATTGTGCATAGTTGCTTTACTTTGTGAACGGTAATTACTTAGTATACTAACAACTTGTGTGTTGCATCATTGTTGTAATCTCATGCTTTCAGAAAGCTGAAGGATCAGAAATTGAAATAAGGACATTGTTATGCGAAAGCTTCTCGCAACATCCGTTTTGCTTGCTACAGCCTCATTTAACGTCTCGGCGGAAGAGTGTGGCAAAGTTACCATTGCGGATATGAATTGGAATTCCGCAACGCTGATTGCCAATGTTGATAAGTTTATTCTTCAACATGGTTTTGATTGTGATGCTGAGCTGGTACCGGGCGATACGATGCCGACAGGTACCTCTATGATTGAGAAAGGCGAACCCGATATTGCGCCGGAGTTGTGGAGCAACTCGATGAAGACCGCGTTGGATCGTGGTGTTAAGGAAGGGCGTTTACGCTATGCAGGGGTAACCTTGTCGGAAGGCGGTGAAGAAGGCTTCTGGGTTCCTGCCTATTTGGTCGAAAAAGATCCGAGCTTGGCGACCATTGCTGGTATCAAGGCGAACCGACAGTTATTTGAGCACCCTGAAGATCCTGAAAAATCAGCATTCATGGGCTGTCCGGCTGGTTGGAACTGTCAAATTACAGCCGGTAACCTCTTTGATGCCATGGAGTTGGATAAGGCTGGTTTTGAGTTAATCGATCCGGGGTCGGGTGCGGGCTTATCTGGGGCCATTGCCAAAGCCTATGAGCGCAAAGAACCTTGGTTTGGCTATTACTGGGCACCAACAGCAGTGCTGGGTAAATACAAAATGGTGAAGGTTGATTTTGGCAGCGGCATTGATGAAGACCATTATCGCGCCTGTATTACCAAGGAGGAGTGCCTGGATCCGAAACCAACCATGTATCCGCCATCGCCAGTCGATACGGTGGTTACCGAAACTTTTGCCAAGCGGGCTCCCGAGGCGCTGGAGTATTTGTCGTCGCGCTCTTTTGGCAACCAGCAGATGAATAGCTTGCTGGCCTGGATGGAGGACTATCAGGCAGACGGCGAGATCACGATGGAGCACTTTTTGACCGAGTACGAATCAACGTGGACCCAGTGGGTCAGCCCTGATGTCGCGAAGAAAGTGAAGCAGGCTCTGTCGGAGCTTTAGTTGGTATATGCCCGGTAGTTGACCGGGCTTTTTGTAGTCTACCGGATCAAAAGTTGTTATGTCTGATCAATCTTGGTTAACTGAATTCCCGCAGCTCGATCGTTACCAGCTGCTGGAAATTCGCAAAACGCTGGATGGCGCTTATCGAGCATTCTCCCGTGAATATGGCGATAATATTGAAGCGTTCTTCGATCCTCTGCTGTCTTTTCTTATTGGTTTTGAAAAATTATTGCTGGGCTCGCCTTGGTGGCTGGTGATTGGTGTTCTTGCTGCGCTGGCTTATGTTGCTAGCCGGTCATGGAAGCTGACTGTCGGTGTCATTGTGGCCTTTGTTCTGATTGGTGTTTTTGGGATGTGGGAGAACACCATGCGGACCATGAGCATTATTCTGGTGTCGACTCTGGTCGCCATAGGGCTAGGGGTACCGATAGGTATCGCGATGGCGAGATCGAACCGGGTACAGTCGATAGTGACCCCGATGCTTGATGTGATGCAGACAATGCCTGCATTTGTTTATTTGATACCGGTGGTGATGTTGCTTGGTATCGGCAAAATTCCCGGTGTGATTGCGGTTGTGATCTATGCCATTCCGCCTGTTATCCGGCTGACCAACCTGGGGATCCGGTTGGTTGATAAAGAGGTGCTGGAAGCTGCAACAGCCTATGGTGCCAGTCCGACCCAACGGTTATTGGGGGTCCAGCTACCATTGGCGCTGCCAAATATTATGGCAGGGATCAACCAGACCATCATGATGGCACTGGCAATGGTGGTTATCGCATCGATGATTGGCGTAAAAGGCTTAGGACAGCCAGTCTTGAAGTCCATTACCAACCAGTATTTCACATTAGGCCTGCTCAATGGCCTGGCGATAGTGGCGCTGGCGATTATCTTCGACCGAGTAACGCAAAGTTATGCCAAGCGTACTCAGCAGCATTTAGGAGGTCACGATCATGGCTAGCAAAGAGGGTACGACCCCGTTAATACGGGTAAAAAATCTCTACAAAGTATTTGGCCCCAATGCTGGTAAAGTATTGCAGCAGGTGAAAGACGGACAGTCAAAGGATGATATCTTGGCCGAAACAGGACATACCGTTGGCCTTAACGACATTAATATAGATATCTACCCGGGGGAAATCTTTGTTGTGATGGGGTTATCGGGCTCGGGAAAATCGACCTTGATCCGCCATTTCAATCGTCTGATTGATCCTACCGAGGGAATGATAGAAGTCGAGGGCAGCGATGTTATGTCCTTTGATAAAGAGGCGTTGCAGCAATTTCGTCGCCACAAGATGTCGATGGTATTTCAGCGCTTTGGGCTCATGCCGCATCGAACCGTTCTGGATAACATTGGTTACGGCCTACAGATCCAGGGGCTTGCGAAACACGAGCGAGAAAAGCAGGCCAGATACTGGCTAGAAACGGTTGGATTGACCGGTTATGAAAAGCATTTTCCGGCTAGCTTGTCTGGTGGCCAGCAGCAACGAGTAGGTCTTGCCAGAGCCTTGTGTACCGATGCTGAGATACTGCTGATGGACGAGGCCTTTTCCGCGCTTGACCCCTTAATCCGCAGTGAGATGCAGGATCAGTTAATCGAACTGCAAGAAAAATTGCATAAAACAATTGTTTTTATTACTCATGACTTGGATGAGGCACTGCGCCTTGGTGATCGCATTGCGATCTTGCGAGATGGGGTGCTGGTACAGCAGGGGGAACCGGTTGATATCCTGCTTAACCCTGCCGATGATTACGTTGAAGCCTTTGTGAAGGATGTTAACCGTGCCCGTGCGCTGACCGTCGAGACTGTGATGAAGCCTCAGGTCTTCCGTATCTCTGCCGAGACGATTGGCGAGGCGCTAACCGAGATGCGTAAGTCCAAAGACGATTATGGTTATTACATTAATGAAGAGGGATATCAGGGGGTGATCACCCAGGAAACGCTTGAGGGGGTTGAGTCGTCAGAGTATGACAAAGCGATTGACCCGTCGTTGCTGGACAATGTGCCTGCCGTTCATACCGATTCCTTGCTCGAAGCCGTGATTCCCGAGACGCTGGATAGCGAACACCCATTGCCAGTTATCAATGCCGATGGTGACGTTGAAGGACGGTTGTCACGTTCAACACTGGCGGAAGTGCTCAGTGATCAGGCGGGTACGGAAGAGGATGATGACAAGGTAAAAAAGTTGAAGGCGAGTAAATCACTTGCCGCTTAATGCGTTGTCTTTAGTGGTAGAAAAAACAAGGCCGCATGAATGCGGCCTTGTTATGTGGGGTATTAACCGGTGTAGTGTTACCACTTGCGCTTAGGCTGGAACAATACATCCAGATCATCTTGTTCTTTTTCGATGATTTGCTGACGCTCTTGCTCGTGGTTTTGGCTCTGACTGTTATCAATTTCGCCAAGCATCATTTGTAACTTTTCACGCGTTTGGTTGGCATAGTTGTCATTTTTGCTGGCAAGCACATCGATCCCTTTCCTAAGCAGCTGCTTGGCAGTACCGAGCTGGCGTTTCATCCGGGCATCGTTGGCACGCTTAATGACATTTTCAATATTGATGCGAAGCTGGATACCTTCTAGACGAGCATTTTCCGCAACGAAGGATTGAGTAGCAAATCGACCTTTGCTGTGTTCGCTTTTAATGACCGTTTTTAGTCGTTTCACTAGTTGCAGCATACCAATCGCTTGTTTATCGGTGCTAGGGACTTTAAATGCGGCAACATCAGCATTGGAGTAGTTCTGTTGAAGTTGGCGAATTTGGTCGGCAACATTTTTGATCCGCGCAGGTAAGTTTCTATCCGCAGGATCAGCTTCGCTCATGCTTTCGAGCGCATGTAAAATTCGTTGATTCAGGCACACCAGAAGCTCTTTGCTGTATGGCAAATGGTGAGCGTTGCCGATAAGATCTTCAGTAGCATCAATGATTGCAATGAATTTGGCCAGCTCTTGGTGCTTTGCGCTTTCTAGGCGTTGGCGGTACTGAATAATGATGTTGTACCCAACAATCAGTATCAGCAACAAAGAAATGAGGCCAATCATTAAAGGTATACTCATAAGATACGTCTATCTTCCGTGCGTTTGGTCGAGCTCTATAAGATACACTATCTGGCAATTACGGCATAGCACGACAGTGAATTTTGATACACTTGTCGGCTATTATTAGGATAAATATGCCGTTTTATTCTTTGCTGAGAACGCTCAGATATCACATCTCACTTAATCGTACTGCCGTCTTGGTTTTTATCGAACAAAAACCACGTTCACAGGCGGTAAAATCGTAAAGAAATGCTATGAAAATGAGGTAATTCGATATATAACATGATGAAATACATGGTTGCACTGATATGATGTAACGGACTATAAGTTGGGCGGTACCATGAAATTACAACAGTTAAGATATATTGTTGAGGTTGTAAATCATAACCTTAATGTTTCTTCTACAGCAGAGAGCTTATACACTTCTCAACCTGGCATCAGTAAGCAGGTTCGATTGCTGGAAGATGAGCTGGGGATCCAAATTTTTGAACGTAGCGGCAAGCATCTGACCAAAGTGACACCGGCGGGTCAAGATATTGTTCGAATCTCGCGTGACATCCTATCGCGTGTCGAAAGTATCAAGTCGGTGGCCGGTGAGCATACCCATCCGGAAATCGGGACGTTGAATATTGCGACAACGCATACTCAAGCTCGCTACGCACTGCCTCCAGTTATTCAGGGATTTACGGCAAGATACCCTAAAGTCTCGTTACATATGCATCAGGGTACCCCCTCTCAGATTGCTGAAGCCGTTGCCAAGGGTACGACAGATTTTGCCATTGCAACCGAAGCTTTGCATTTATACCAAGATATGATCATGCTGCCTTGTTACCACTGGAATCGCTCGATCGTGGTACGAGCTGATCACCCGTTGGCCAAGAAATCGGAAATTACCATTCATGACTTGGCTGCCTATTCTCTGGTGACTTATGTCTTTGGTTTTACCGGCCGCTCTGAACTAGACAGCGCTTTTAATCGCTCAGGGCTGACACCGAGAATTGTATTTACTGCAACAGACGCAGATGTGATAAAAACCTATGTACGTTTGGGGATTGGAGTTGGTGTGATCGCCAGCATGGCGATGGATCCGGCAACCGACGAGGACCTGGTCGCGATAGACGCCAGCCATATCTTCGAAGCCAGTACCACCAAGATTGGTTTTAAAAAGGGCACCTTCCTGCGTACATATATGTATGACTTTATGGAGCGGTTTGCCCCACATCTGACTAGGAATGTGGTTGATCAGGCCGTTGCCCTGAAAACGAATGCTGAAATTGAAGCAATGTTTTCGAGTATGGATTTACCGGTTAAGTAATATATTTCAAAGCGTTTTAAAGGCTGCATTTATGCAGCCTTTTCTTTTAGAGCAAAACAATGAGTGATACCAAGGTAACTAGTATAAAATGTCGGGCTGATCATCCTTTTGTTTGAAGAGTAGTCGTTTCATGACTGGGTATTCCCCGTTGTTTCGCCGCCTTGACGCGTTATTGACAACCAACCGCGAATTTTGGCAATTTATGCCGTTTTCCTCCAATCAGCTTATCTGGGAGCAAAGTCATCCTGAGCTTTGTCAGTGGCTGCTGTCGCTGGACGACGAGGCGATTACACACTTTATCGAACATGGCGAGGCACTGGCTCAGGTGATAGCTGCATGGATCCCGGATGCCACTGAGCTGTATCAACTATCACAACTTGATCCCTATTTCCTTCACCAGAGACTCTTACCCAAAGGGCTCGACGTTGGTATTCCCGGGCGCAAATGGCAACAAATCACCGCATTTAATCAGGTTGTTCCTGCCTTGAAATTGCCGTGGCTCGAGTGGTGTGCCGGTAAAGGGCATCTAGGGCGGGTGCTGGCGGCAAGTCATGCGACGCCTGTAACAAGCCTCGAGTGGCAGAAAACACTATGTGAAGAGGGTGAGGCCGCTGCTCGCCGTCTTCAGCTTCCCATTGATTTTGTCCATGGTGATGCCTTTGATCCGGCCTGTGAGCAACATATCAGCCCGCAGCAACATGCGGTTGCCCTCCATGCCTGCGGTGATCTCCATGTGTCGTTGCTGCAGCGTGTTGCGGCTAAGCAGGGAAAGGCCGTGAGTATTTCACCGTGTTGTTATCATTTGATTCGCGAAAAGTGCTACCAGCCATTATCGCTGCTTGGCCAGCAAAGTAGGTTGACTTTGAGCAGGCACGATCTGCGATTGCCGCTTCAGGAAACGGTGACCGCTGGCCAACGGGTGCGTCGGCAGCGGTTTGTTGAGGTCAGTTTTCGCCTTGGCTTTGACAGCCTGCAACGGTTTGTACGCGGTAGCGATGAATACATGCCAGTACCAAATGTCCAGAAAGCACAGTTGAATGAAGGTTTCGCTGATTTCTGCCGCTGGGCGGCTGACAAGAAAGAGATGATTTTGCCTGAAGGGATTGATTACCCATATTGGCAGCAGCGAGGAGAGAAGCGCTTTTCCCTTGTGGAGCGAATGGAGCTGATACGCCAGTTATTCAGACGCCCGATGGAAATGTGGTTGGTGTATGATCGGGCCTGTTATATGGAAGAGTTCGGGTACCAGGTCTCCGTGGGCACTTTCTGCCCTAAGCCAATCACGCCGCGAAATATTTTGATCCACGCAGAGCGGAAATAACTTCGCGTATTTCTTCTTCGTTGCCTCAACGTAATGCAGTGACAATTGCCGTTATCCCGGAAGCAAAACAAATCGCCAACGAAGCCAGACGGATTGTTTCCTTGGGGATGTGGTTTATATAGCGCATCGCGACCTTATAACCAAGATATGAAGCCGGAAGCAAGGGCAGCGATAAGTAAAAATGGTGTAACGTCATATAGCCAATCGGCACTTGTACTATCAAAGATAGCAAGCTGCTCACAACAAAAAAAGCAGACAGGTTGGCTCTGATTAGGTTTCCTTCTTGATGCTGTAACAACAGTGCCATCGGTGGCCCGCCTATTCCGGAGCTGGTGCCAAAGAAGCCGGAAAAAAAACCTGCAACCATCATTCTCTTTGGGTTTGGTTGGATACGGAAAGGGAGCAAGCTAACGAACACCGCCAAGATCACTAATACACCTAACCAGAGCGATAGTTGGCTCGCATCGACCCAATACAAAAGGAATGCACCCGCAACAGAGCCGGGTACACGGCCTAAAAATGCCATCCATAAACCGTCCAACGAAATGGTGGCTCGATGATGGCTGGCATTGATTAAGGAAAGAAACAGGGCGACAACAGTGATCGGCGCCGGAACGTAATCAGGTGATATTTGAAATAGGATTGGGGCGGTAACAATTGCCAGCCCAAACCCTATTGAACTTTGAACAAATGAGCCGACAAAAATCAGCGTCATTGCGAGTAATATCCCTAGATCCATTTCAAAATCATCACTATTTTAGCGGCTTATCGTTATCATTTGCGTGTTTCTATCTGGTATGGCATTGAGCAGGCTGAAGTTTCGCTCTTCAATTTCGTTGGGCGGCATAGGTTTCCCCAAGTAGAACCCTTGGCAGAAGTCATACTTACAGTTTTGTAGGTACTTGAGTTGGCTGATGGTCTCTACCCCTTCAGCGACTACTTTAAGATCAAGCTTTTCACAAATCGCCCGGGTCGCTTCGATGATTGCCTGACTGCCTTTGTGCTCACCCTGAACGAAGCTTTGATCAAGTTTAACGGTACTGATGGGGAGATCCTGCAGCTGGGACAGGGATGAATAACCCGTACCAAAATCATCAAGGTACAGTTCAAGCCCCAGCGTAGCCAGATCTTCAAGGCACTGCTTGGCCTCGTCATATTCCTGCAGCATGGCGGATTCTGTCAGTTCAAGTGCGAGCTGGGCAGGGTTAATATTATACTGACGAATGAGTGTTTCAATCATGGGGGCAAGGCTAGTTTGCAACTGTGCGCGCGACAAATTGACGCTCATAATAAACGTATGATCGTATTTATTGTGCCATGACGCCAATTGCTGACAGGCAGTTTTCAGAATCCACTTTCCGAGTGGAACAATCTGCCCTGTTTCCTCCGCCAGCGGAATAAATTCTGTTGGCGAAACTTGGCCGAGCTCTTCATCATGCCAGCGAATGAGGGCTTCGAAGCCTTTGAGTTTATGGTTATTCAAATCAACGATGGGCTGATAGTACAATTCGAAGGAATTTGCTTCCAAGGCCAGCGTTAGGTGATGGCGCAATGTCATTTTACGATAGAGTGCATCTGCCATATCCGGTGAGAAATGGTGGCTGCGATTGCGTCCGCGTAATTTTGCCCGGTGCATCGCCATATCAGCCTGGGTTACCAGCGTTTCGATATCGTTGGCATCCTCTGGGAAGTTAGCAGTACCGATGCTGCAGCCGATTGATAGCTCCCCGACTTCCTTTAGATGAAAAGGTCTATTTAGGGTGGTAATAATCTGTTTGGCAAACCGGGTTGTTTCTTCAAAGTGGCGTTGCTCAACTTGAATAATGAATTCATCGCCACCAAATCGTGCCAGCAGTCCTTTGAATTTAACGGATTCTTGTAGTCTGATGGCAATTGCCCGCAGTAGCTTATCGCCGATAGCATGCCCATATGTATCATTGACCAGCTTAAAACCGTCGACATCCAGAAAGAACAGGCAGTATGGTTGTTGGCTATGTTGGTTTTCTATGATGGCATTCGTGATCCCACGGCGGTTGAGCAATCCGGTGAGATAATCATGCTCGGCATTATATTTCGCTTTATGGAGCTGTTCTTTCTCCACGCTGATATTTACCAAGCTAAGTAAAAGCTGCCCCTTGTCTTGAAGCCATTTGCCATCAATATCGAACCAATGGTGGCTTCTTCCTGTCCAGCAAAGTTTTTTGTGACGGACGGTACCGTGCTTGCGAGCCTCGGTTATCCAATCTTTGGCAAGGGTGATATCACCAAAAAAGTTTGCTAAATCATGCAGTTGAAACCCGAAAGAGTGGTTGAAAGCGTTGTTGGAGCTGATGAGCTCGCCATCGGCAGAGAATAGCAGCGCCAGGTTTGAGCAGCCGGAAAAGGCAAGTTCGCGGCGTAAGCTCGACTCCTCGGCAATCACTTCAACCAGCATTGCAGTTCTGCCATCGACAAGAGGAAAGCCTGAAAAATGGCAGAGTGCCTTCTTCATAATATTGTTTGGGGAAAAGTACCACCAAGTCTTGATAGCTTCGCCGATGGCAAAATGCTGCTGGTAGCCCTCAAGAGTGGCATTAACGGCCTGTGACATATCAGCACCCAGATCTCTGGATGTCAGTTCATCTAAGGTTGCAGCTTCCCACAACGGGAGTGAGGCTTTGTTGGCCCAGATGATTTTTTTTTGTTGAATATCGAATATCCAGATAGCGGACTGAAGATGTTCAAAAAGCGAAAAGGTATGGTTCATTACCAATACGGGACATTATTATATTGAATATTATTAATAGGTTATCTTAAAAATAGGTTCATAAAAATATATCTGTGCTAAAAAAATGTGAGGCTAATACCAATATGGATAAGTAGTTGTTGAGAAAGCTGCTCAGGATGAATCACTTTGAATGCGGTATAAATTGCTGCTAACTAGTTATTATAATTAGAGAATTTATAATGCAGTTATAAGCGATTTCGACTAGGAAGAATGACATGAGTACTAATGTATATTGGTCTCATGCCCGAAATATAAAAAATGAGACTTGGATACTTGAAAAGCAGCAAAGAAAATGAAAGCCACCTCTTTGCTGCAAGACAATTACCCAATTAAACAATCACCCAATTAACCTACCGCAGGAATGATGCCTGCCATTTGTAAAAATTGGGCCGAGATAATCATGATGCCTATGCCGGTAACAAGAACCAAAGCGGGGGAACCGCCACGCACTTTATAGTCATTGTCGTTACCAGGGCGCTGTTTGCGCTGGGCTTTGACCATGGCAACAGGCAGGAAAATAGCCAGGATCACAAGTGCAATAGCGGCAAAACCCAGTGCCATAATGAATCCTTGCGGGTAGAAAAGGGCGAAACCAAGAGGCGGAAGGAACGTTATCATTGCTGTCTGGATACGCCCTTTGACTTGGTTGCCACGGTTGAGGCTATCAGACAGAAAATCAAACAACCCCAGGCTGACACCCAGAAACGAGGTGGCGAGTGCCAGGTCGGCAAAGATAGAAACAGATTGGCTTACCATTGGATTGTGTAGCATTGCGCTCAAGGTGGCAATGAAAGAGCCAAGTGTTGTACTTGCCATGAGATCAGGCTGGCTTAAGACACCTTGGCTGGCAACTTGCCATAATACGTAGATCATCAAAGGCGTTGCTGAGCCAATGATCATGATCTTTCTTAGGGCTTTCATGTCTAGGCCGACGTAGCGGACGATTGATGGAATACTGCCGTGAAAGCCGAAAGAGGTAAAAATGACTGGCAGGGCAGAAAGCAGCAAACCTTTTTGTACTGGCATGTCAACGAGGTGTACGCCTTTTACATGTGGCGCCAATAGGAACAGCATCGTTGCAAGGGCGATGATTTTTAAGGCAAAGAGAATACGGTTGACTATGTCGACTGAGTGAGTGCCTACAGAAACGACTGAAGCAATAAGCAGAGTAAAAACAATAGTACCGGTTTGCGGGCTGACGTTCATTCCCATCCAGTTGTTCAGCTTGTCATTGAGCTGGGCTCCCCCCCCCGCGATGTAGGCGGCACAGAGAGAATAGAAAAGAAACATCATAGCGAAGCTGGCGATGATTTGACCTTTTCTTCCCAGTAACTGATGCGCCAAGGTATGCAGTGTTGCACTTTGATCGGCGTGCTGATGGACTTCCAGCATTAATAGTGCGGTGTAAATCATGAGTGCCCAGATACCAAGCATCGCCAGTGTTGCAGTAGCGAAGCCTAGGCCTGCGGAGGCAAGGGGTAGAGCCAGCATACCGGCACCAATGGTCGTTCCGGCGATAATCAGTGTGCTGCCGAGCGTTTTGTTCATGGTCATTGAGTCGAAGCTCCCAGTTGTCAGTTATTAGTTAGTGTGGGAGAAGGTGGCTGTATGATATGCGCCTACCTGCGGTCTTATCTCCCGGTAAAGGAAATAGCCACAATGGCGAAATCGAGATGAGTGTTGATTACCGGGTGGTAACTATTCTTTACACCTGATCGTGCCATTGTGGCTATCGATAGTCGGTGTGGGTGAAGCATTTATTCACGGTTCTTACCTTTTTTGCAGTGTTTAAGCCCAGGCATTTCAGGCTTGATGCTGGTGGAAACTGGTTGTTACCTTAAAGGTAGTGATAGTGACTGTCAACTATGATGTTTTCTGGTGTAAGATTTTATTTACGCGTAATCGGGGCGGGGAGGTATGTACTTGACTTTCTTTGGGCTTTCGAAAGAGTTTGATACGCGCGGTATCAAATTGGCTTCATATTTGTGCAATGCAGAGACGAAATTGGTATAAGGTGTATTAGAGCCAGATCATGATGACAAGAAAGAGGGAAAGCATGTTGCGAGTAACAATGATCAGTACTGGAGAAGAGGTGCTGCATGGGGATATTGTCGATTCTAATGCAGCATGGCTATCACGTTTGTTTTTTCAGCATGGTTTTCCTTTGTCCCGTAGAACCACCGTTGGCGATAAACTGGAAGATCTGGCAGCCGAAATTGAGCACTGTAGTCTGACTGCTGATATTGTGGTGGTTAATGGTGGCCTTGGGCCGACTACCGATGACTTAACGGCGCAAGCGGCCGCGATAGCTGCTGATTCGGGTCTTGAGCAATCGGATTACTGGGTACAGCAGATGCAAGATAAGTATCAGGCGCTTGGACGAGAAATGCCAAAAACTAACCTCAAGCAAGCTATGCTGCCCGAAGGTGCTGAGCTGTTAGAGAATCCTATTGGCACTGCATGCGGTTTTGCAATGAAGCTCAATAGGGCATGGGTGTATTTTACTCCCGGGGTGCCGAGTGAGTTTAAAAAGATGGCGATAGAAGAGATTTTACCTCGCCTTACGTCGCAGTTTGATGCCGCTCACGCGCTTGACTGCCACCGTTTCTATACTTTTGGCTTGTCGGAGTCGGGGATTGGCCAGACGTTGTCAACTGTATCATTACCCGCTGGATTTGAAGTCGGATATCGCTCCTCGCTGCCGTTTATTGAAGTGAAACTATTTACGCCGAGAAACGCGGCACAGGCAACTTCACTGCAGCAGCTGATGATTGAGCTGCTCGGGGATAATGTTGTTAGTATTGGTCGAGATATTGTTCAGCATGTCGGCCAGCAGCTAGTTGCCACCGAGCAGCGTTTGACGGTTGTTGAGCAATTTACTGGCGGCTGGCTGACAAATTGGTTACAGGATCATTCAGAAAGTCGCAGCACTTTAGAGCAAGGTTTGATGCTGTTGGCAGAGCCCGCACCTGAACTCGGTAATGACGACAGCCTGAAAGAGGCGATAACGATAGTTTCTGCGGCCCGTGACAAAGCAGGCGTACAGTTGGCGTTGATGTCAGGTGCTTATTATGATGAGGGCGTTACTGTCGCATTGTCCACGCCTGATGGAAGTTGGGCTCAACGAGTTAAAGCCAAGCGAAAGTATAATCATAATGCTCTGCGCAGTGTTGTTGCCACTGTGATGCTCGATATGCTTAGACGATATCTGGATGGCAAACCAGTGATAGGGCAGTATGAGTTTTTGGTCTCAGAGGGGGATGTGTTTCTTCCTGCGGAACGTTAATAAGGTAAGTAATCGTTGAGAAAGGGATATTCTTTGCTGTTAAGCCTCAGCTGTTAACCGTTTTTTTGTTCGTTTGCTGGCTTTCTGCCAGTAGGTAATCGAATTCGACAGCAATATTGGTTTTGGGAATGGAACAGCAGGCCAGTACTTCATTGGGGGCAACAAAGGCCATGGTATCACCCTGATTGACTGCGCCAGACTTTAGCTTGCAGCGACAAGCACCGCACATTCCGTTGCGGCATTGAAATTCTGGCTGTAATCCGGCTTTTTCAAGCTGAACGAGTAACGGTTCACGGCGATTGCCGTGAACCGTTTGTCCGTTAACCTTGATGGTTAATTGACTCATAGTTCGAAGTCACCAAGATCGTCGGCGCTGACGTCGTTGTCGATCTGGCCAACGAGGTAAGAACTGATCTCTGCTTCTTGTGGGGCAACCTGCACGTTATCCGATGACAACCATGAATTGATCCAAGGGATAGGGTTCTGAGTTGCACCTGGATAAGCTTGCTCTAGACCGACAGCCTTCATACGCAGGTTGGTGATGTACTCAACATACTGACAAAGAATGTCTTTGTTCAGACCTATCATTGAACCGTCTTTGAACAGGTATTCAGCCCACTCTTTTTCCTGTTCCGCGGCATCCTTGAAGATGTCGAAGCATTCCTGCTCGCACTCTTTGGCAATTTCAGCCATTTCAGGATCGTCCTGGCCAGTACGAAGCAGGTTCAGAATATGCTGGGTGCCAGTTAGGTGCAGTGCTTCGTCACGAGCAATCAGCTTGATGATCTTGGCGTTACCCTCCATCAGCTCACGTTCGGCGAAAGCGAAAGAACAGGCAAAGCTGACGTAGAAGCGGATGGCTTCAAGGGCATTGACTGACATCATGCATACATAAAGTTTTTTCTTGATATCACGCAGGTTAACCGTAATGGTTTTTCCGTTGACAGTATGAGTGCCTTTGCCTAGGCGGTGATAGTCGCTGGTAGCCGCGATCAGGTCATCGTAGTACATGGAAATATCGCCAGCACGTTTAATGATGTATTCGTTATCAACGATATCATCAAATACAATCGCCGGATCGGTCACAATGTTACGGATGATGTGGGTGTACGAGCGTGAGTGGATCGTTTCGGAGAACGACCAGGTCTCAATCCAGGTTTCAAGCTCTGGAATAGAAACAATTGGCAATAACGCGACATTCGGGCTACGGCCCTGAATCGAATCCAGCAGTGTCTGGTATTTCAGGTTGCTGATGAAAATATGCCTTTCGTGATCGGGCAGGTTGTTGTAATCAATGCGATCACCCGATACGTCCACTTCTTCCGGACGCCAAAAGAAAGAAAGCTGCTTTTCAATCAGCTTTTCGAAAATCTCAAATTTCTGTTGGTCATAACGAGCAACGTTGACAGACTGGCCAAAGAACA
>Ga0209379_10000877_pt1 | contig 21625 bp, 15 predicted proteins | sample tdDd001_FD_187124 | JGI IMG/M metagenome (GOLD analysis project Ga0209379, IMG submission 187124) | Marine sediment microbial communities from the Atlantic coast under amendment with organic carbon and nitrate - tdDd00.1 (SPAdes)... | ecosystem: Environmental > Aquatic > Marine > Coastal >...
CTAAGAATTTTCTTTTTGGAATACAGGATAAAATTGATGAAGCTTTTTTACTTGCTTTAAAAACAAAACAAGCAGAGCCACTTGTTCTTCTAGAGGAAAACTTAAATAAACTTAAAGATGAGAATTCGAGCGGAATTATTGTCTATTGGCAATCTTACGCCAAATATTTCTTATCAATTTGCTACTTGCAATTAGATGATACAACCGCTGCTAAAGAAGCTATTAATAAAGCTATCGATCTTATCGAAGGTTTAAAAACAAAGAATTCTGAAGATTATACACTTCTGGCTTATGAACAAAGTTATTCATGTCAATTTAAGCCAGGTATTATCATTCCTCTCATTTCAAAAAAGTTAAAGAGTAATTGTGAAACAGCCTTAAAAATCGATTCGCTAAATATGCGTGCTTATTTTGTTTTGGGTAGTAACGATTTTTATACGCCAGAAATGTTTGGTGGTGGAAAGTCTGCCGAAAAAATGCTCTTAAAAGCAATCAGCTTACCCAATCAAAAAATAGCAAATCCTTTTCTTCCATCATGGGGAAAAGAAAACGCTTATGAACTGTTAATTCGTTGGTATATTAGAAAAGAGAAGTGGGATTTGGCTCAGAAATATTACAACGAAGGCTTAAAGAAATATCCTAGTAATTTCATGATCCAAGAATTAGCTTCGAAACTAAAAAAATAGGTAAATGAAACAGGTAATGTTTTTCATATTCTTATTTACAAGCTTAAGTCTTTGTGGACAAAAAAACTTGGTCGGCTATGTTGTCGACCAAGATCAAAAGTCTGTTTTTGCAGCCAATGTTTACTGGAAACAACATCCACAACTGGGTGTTATAACCAACTTCGATGGCAAGTTTACGATTCCCCTTCCTTCGAAACAAACTCCCAAACACTTACTAGTTTCCTTTATTGGCTATAAAACAATGACCCTTTCGTGGGATGAGATTAAAAACAATGAGAAAGTTGTCATTCAATTAAAAGAAAATAGCCATCAACTCAATACCATTAACATTATAGCTAAAGATCCCATTTCTCAGAAATACTCCGTAGCTAAAATGAAAAAGTTGGATGTTTATCTGAATCCTGTTGCCAGTGGTGATCCTCTAAAAGCCATTACATTTCTTCCCTCGTCAACCAATACCGACGAAATGGCAAATCCTGCCATCAGAGGAAGCAGCTCTGATAAAAGTCGGGTTATTTTAAATGGCGTTCCGGTTTTAAAACCGATTCGTAACAGTCAAATTAACGGTATGGGGAATTTTAGTTTATTCAATACAGAAATTATACACAAGCAGTATGTATATGCAAGCAATCCCCCACTCAGTTATGGAAATACAAGTGCTGGCTTGGTCGAGATAGAAACCGTTCGGAAATTAGATCAGAATCTGTCTCAAATATCTACATCGCTGGCAAGCATGGGTTTTTTCTTATCACAAAAAGTGAAAAAGAAATCCCTAATACAGGTTTATGCTAACTCTCAATTTTCCGATGCATTCATAGATATCAATAAAAAAAATCTAGATCATCTTAAAGATTTTAAAAGTAAGGATGTAGGGATGAACCTAAGACTCAAACTAAATAAAAATTTAAGTTTAAATTCATTCAATTATCTTATTGATGAGCAATATCAGGTTATCGATTATATGTATGGGTATCTAGGAAAATCGATAGCTAATAATGTAAGATTAATATCGATTACAAACCTACATTACACAACCAACAAAGGCTTACTCAGTTTTAATTTTGGGCTTGATGCTGCAAAAAACAAGTACAATTTTGGCAATCTGTCTTCGAAAGGAAATGACAAGACAATTTATCTTTCGGGCCATTATAAATGGTCATCAGGGAATAATAGTAAATTCCAAATCGGATTTAGTGAGGAGTATAAACACAATCGCTTTCGCGACAGTGTTCCTAATGACTATTATAACGTGAGACCTGAAGCTCCAAACCATTATCAGGATACCAGTTTAAGCAACCACAATACCGAAGGCTATGTATACTGGAATTACGAGCTATCGCATCAGTTTAGTTTAAGCACAGCTACACGTTTAAACATTCCTAACAAACAGCAAAAATTTTACTGGAGCGGGCAAATTTCTATGCGATATAAGCTAAGTAAAAATCAATCTCTTTTACTTAGCGGTGGTCGATATCACAATTATAATACACCCAATTACTACCAGCAAGATTATGCTTTAAACCAGAGCTATCAAGCTGCTCTTGATTACGACTACAACCGTGAACAAAGCAACTACCATGCTGCTCTATACTATAAAAAGGAGCATGGCGATTGGAAAGACATCAACTATTACAATTTTAAAGATGCTAAAATAGTGGGTTTGGAACTCAGCATGGATCGATTCTTCGGCCGATACTTTCGCTTTTCACTATCAAACACCTTATTAAAACAAGATATTAAAAACGAAAGCGGATGGTATCCAGGTAGTCAGGATCTAGACTACTTCATAAAAACATCTCTAAGTTTTAATCATCCCAAACTGTTCAACCTGAATGCCACATGGATTGCCCGTCCAGGCTTGCGCTACACCCCATTGAAAGAAGTTTGGCACAAACCAAACTCCAATGTATGGCAACCTATATTCAGCGAAAACATTAATAGCAAGCATTACGCAAGTTATAATAACCTTAGCATAAACGCAAGCCGCATCTTTCAAGTGGGTCAAGTAACAATCATAGCTTTTGCGTCGGTCACTAATTTATTGGATAAAAAAAACCAAAATATCAAACAATACACCAGAGACTATTCCTCTTCGAACTTTAAATACTACGAGCAGCGCATCTACTATTTTGGTTTGATATGGCAACTCAAAGGCAAAAAATTAGGGATCTAAATACAAACAGATTTATCCCAAGACTAAAAATAAGTTGTCATTCTGCCTCCCATTATCAAATAAATTAAATAAACCTTCATTAAGAATAGGTACGAAACGATAGAAACTAGAAAAACTATATGGGCAGAATCCAATGTTAAGGGATTCTGCCCATTCTTATTGACGATCAAACCATTTACAATGAGGACTTATAATCCTGTAAGTAAACCAACTTGACAGATTTGACATATTAAATAATGGATCTTTAAGTCTAATTTCACACAAAAATATATAACACCTCATAAAAAAATCATATGTCAGAAGAAAATCAAATTATCAAAGATGAACAGTCAAATATTCATGTTGGCTTCAGAATCGTCTTAGTCCTTTTAGGAACATTATTTATTGGAGGCTTCTTCACATTTATAGCAACACTAATAATATCTGGTAGCTTGGGAAATATCCAAGAGATGACGAATATGAGTTTGAAAAATCTATCTTGGATTCAAGGCTCTGGCTTTATTGGGACTTTATTGGTTGTTCTTTTATTCCGTAGAAAGGTTGACCTTCGATCTATTTCATCAATAGGTTTTGAAATTAAAGGCAAAAGCAAAGACTTACTTTGGGGTTTCCTAATTGCTACAGGAATCATGATACTAGGCACAAGCATATTATTGCTAAACAAGAACATCACCATAAGCAACTATTATTTTGATAGCAACGACTTCTTCTACGGCTTTCTGTTATTCATTATTGTAGCTCTTAACGAAGAGATATTATGCAGAGGCTATATTCTTAACAATCTAATGGAATCTATGAATCCCTATTGGAGTTTGATCATCTCTTCTGCCATATTCACACTAATGCATGGTCTTAACAGTAATTTGAGTTGGCTCGGAATCACAAATCTATTTCTTGCAGGTATACTATTAGGTAGCACTTATATATATACCAAAAATCTATGGTTCCCTATCAGTTTACATCTATTCTGGAATTTTATACAAGGTTGCGTTTTCGATTTTAATGTCAGTGGCTTAAACGTTAACTCTGTTTTTAAATTCGACATGCTAACAAAGAACTCGTTTAATGGTGGCGATTTTGGTTTTGAAGGTTCGTGGCTTTGTACTTTATTAACATCTTTAACTATTCTTGCGATTCTATATTATTATACAAAACAAGGCATACCCACAATGTGCAAGCAAAAACTATCGCATAACTTATAGCTCTACATAGAAACATTACGATGATTCAAAACAAAGATTACATTCTAAAAATAATTGAAGCAACAGGTAAAGCTATAGCAAAAATGATCGGTTTTAAGGAGCAGGGCTCGTATGCCCAGGCACTAGAAACATTGGATGATTGCTATTCAGAACATTTCGATGAAATGCATATTGAAAGTGAAACCAACTCAACCAAACTCGATTTATATGGAAGTCTTCTTAAACAAGAAGCAGAAATAAATCAGGAATTAGGAAATAAAGATAAATCTCAAATTCTATTCTTAAAAGCTCTAGACAGTTTTAAAAAAGCAGAAGCCGAAAGTAAATCCTTCGACTTAAAAAGGAATAGCTTGATGGAAGAGATAAAATTGTCTTTGACATAACTTAGGATAGAAACAAATAAAGAAATCCATTATTTTAAACGAATCGTAAGAGGTAAAGCGTAACTAATACAACAATCACAGGCGAAACTAAACAACTCACCATCAGCTATTGGAATTGAAAAAAAAGTTCGCTAATTTGGTAGACCCATAAGTTCAGAAAGGCAAATTAACCCTAGTTTGCTGATCGAAATATTTTTTAACCCAATAAAAATTTCGAGTATGAAAGTTTATCAATCTAATGAAATTAAGAACATCGCTCTCATCGGCAATGCCGGCTCGGGTAAAACCACCCTTGCCGAAGCAATGTTATTTGAAGGCGGTGTTATTAGTAGACGCGGAAACGTGGATGACAATAACACCGTTTCTGATTATAATCCGGTAGAGCATGAACATGGTAACTCTGTTTTCTCTACCGTTTTGTATACAGAATGGTTAGGTAAAAAAATCAATTTCATCGATACCCCTGGTGCCGACGATTTTGCTGGTGGTGTTATATCTGCCTTAAATGTTGTCGACACGGGTTTGATGCTAATAAATGCACAACATGGTGTTGAAGTTGGAACCGAAATTCTTGGTCGTAGAGCAACAAAACGGGACACGCCTCTAATATTTGTCGTTAATCACCTTGATCATGAGAAAGCTAATTTTGAACAATGTGTAGATTCTGCCAAAGTCAGTTTTGGAAACAAAGTAGCTATCGTGCAATATCCAGTAAATGCCGGTCTAGGTTTTGATGCCGTTGTGGATGTTCTTAAAATGAAAATGTATAAATGGGGTCCTGAAGGTGGAAAACCAGAAATACTTGACATCCCTGATTCAGAAAGTGACAAGGCTAATGAACTTCATAACGAACTTGTAGAAGCTGCTGCAGAAAATGACGAAGCTTTAATGGAACTTTATTTCGATAAAGGATCATTAACTGAAGATGAAATGAGAGAAGGCATGAAAAAGGGGATGATTGCTTGTGACCTCTATCCTGTTTTCTGTGTTTCTGCTAAAAAAGATATGGGGGTTCGACGACTAATGGAATTCATTGGCAACATTGTTCCTTTTGTTACAGAGATGCCTGCTATTCCAACAGTGAGCGGACGAGAAGCAAAGTGTGATGCTGAGGCACCAACCTCTTTATTTGTATTTAAAACATCAATAGAACCACATATTGGTGAAGTCAACTATTTTAAGGTTATTTCAGGTAAAATTAAAGAGGGAGACGACTTAACAAATATCAATAACGGAACCAAAGAGCGCCTTTCGCAACTTTATGCTGTTGCTGGCCGACATCGCGAGAAAGTCTCAGAACTTATAGCTGGTGACATTGGTGCAACCGTAAAACTTAAAAACACAAAAAACAATCACACCTTAAATTGTAAGGACTGTGACTTTATATACAAGGATATTGATTTCCCTGAACCAAAATACAGAACTGCAGTCAATGCACTTGATGAAGGTGACGACGAACGTTTAGGTGAATTGCTTCATCGTATACACGAAGAAGATCCCACCATATTGATCGAATACTCGAAAGAACTAAAACAAATACTCCTTCACGGACAGGGTGAGTTCCATTTAAATACACTTAAATGGCGATTGAAGCATAACGATAAAATGGAAATTGAGTTTAAATCACCTAGAATTCCATATCGTGAAACGATTACCAAGCAGGCTGCTGCAGAATACCGACATAAAAAACAGTCGGGTGGTTCAGGACAATTTGGTGAAGTTCAAATTATCATTGAGCCTTATTACGATGGTATTCCAGATCCAACATCGTTTAAAGTTGATGGGAAAGAATTTAAAGTAAACCTAAGAGGAACTGAAACTGTAGATCTTGATTGGGGCGGTAAACTTGTTTTCTGCAACTGTATTGTTGGTGGTGTAATTGACACTCGTTTCCTTCCTGCTATTATGAAGGGCATAATGGAAAAGATGGATGAAGGTCCATTAACAGGATCGTATGCTCGTGATATCCGTGTATCAGTTTACGACGGAAAAATGCACGCTGTAGATTCAAATGAGATTTCATTTAGACTTGCAGGTCGTCATGCTTTTAGTGAAGCCTTTAAAAATGCGGCACCAAAAATTCTAGAGCCTATTTATGATATTGAAATTCTAGTCCCTGAAGATAGAATGGGTGATGTAATGAGTGATCTACAGACTCGCCGAGCTATGATTATGGGTATGGAATCTGAAAAGGGTTTCCAAAAAATCCTAGCTAAGGTACCACTTAAAGAAATGGATAGATACTCTACTTCACTTAGCTCCCTTACTGGTGGGAGAGCTCAATTCTCGATGAAGTTTGCTGAGTACGATAAAGTACCAAACGACGTTCAACAAGAATTACTAGCTGCTTACGAAGAAGAAATGGCAGAAGCCTAATCTCAAAGTTTAATACAAAACAAAGCCGACAGATTCAAAGAAATCTGTCGGCTTTTATAATGTCAATATATAAGGCTATTACTATAACACATTATCTGTTGTGTAATAAAGTCAATGATCCTCTCTCTGTATAATGCTTACCTTCTTCCTCTCTCCCTTCGGCTTCTATAACGTAAAAATAGGTTCCAGGAGATGCTAGTTTACCGTTAATTTTACCATTCCAACCTTTGGTACTTTTTCTATCAGTCAAGCCAGGAGAAACATCTGATTCTTGGAATTCATATACCATACGTCCCCAGCGATTAAATATCTTAACGGAATAAGACTTTACGGAATACAACTTCACTTTAAACTCATCATTCGCTCCATCGCCATTAGGTGTAAAAACATTAGGTACTTCGAAAATAGAACCCTCAACGATTATCTCACCTGATTTAAAAATATCACTACAGTCCATTGAATCATCATTATTTGTGACAATTAATTTCACAAAATATTTTCCTGGATGCAAATAAGTGTAAATTTCATCTTTTCCTATTTTAATATCAGTTAGCAAACTGTCCCTAGTATCAACAGGCCCGTCTATTCGAATTTCGTCTTGATAGAAAAACCACTGATACTCTGAACCCGTTGGATTCTCGTTCTTCAGCTCAAAGTTCGTCTCCAATGGAGCCTCTCCTGTTGCAGGGTCAAAAGTGAATTCTGCTTCAACTGCATATGTTTTTGATTCAATAACATCCGAAATGTATTCAAAACCACATTCATCAATCACGGTCATCGTAAAGTTTGCTTCACCTTCGAACGCATCATCATCTATAAAACTCTTTAATAGCCCATCAACATTGCTTAACCTTCCGTTTATCTCATCACTACCACGTTTTAAAATAAAAGTAAAAGGAGTAGGATTCCCTTTTACATCAAGATCAGTATTTGATGGGAAGTTTTTGTATTGATAAACCGTTGGATCAAACGAAGCCGTAAAATGAACACCTACACAGTCCATATCTGTTTTTATAAAAGTTGGCTGATTAGCATTCTTCAAATGATTAATTGCCCAAGCTTGATAATTTCGAATATCAGCACCCTTCTCGACAGTCACACGGTATAAACCATTATCTCTACCATCAAGTATGGATTCGTCACCATTATTCGTTTTAATTGGAGCACCATATGTATTGGTTCCACTATCCCATTTAGTCCAAGTAAAATCCCAACCTGTAGTTCCATCAGGCGAAACGGCCTTTAATTCACCTACTCCACTATTTCCTTCATCACAAAAAACAAAAATTTCATTTTGGGTACCACTTGTGTACTCTGTTATTGAAGAATAACTTGCTTTGGGAGCGGAAATTTGAGCTAACAATGAAGATTGGCAACAAATTAGTCCTAATAAAACACCAAAAATTAATCGGTATTTTACTGAAATCGAGTCGCTTTTAGTTTGCATATATTTTTATGTTTTTGATAAAGCTTGATTTACAATATTAAATAAATAAAATCGTATTTATAATATCTGCGAGTATAATTATTAGATAGAATGAGATATTTCCAAAAATATTTGGGCGACTAAATTTGCAATTTGTACTTTTGAGCTGATATTTTGGAATCGATAAATAGGAGAGCATATGGAATATTTAAATGACTTAAATCCAGTACAACGAGAAGCTGTAGAAAAAACCGATGGTCCATCACTGGTAATTGCTGGTGCCGGATCAGGTAAGACTCGTGTTTTAACATACCGAATTGCTCATCTTTTAAATAGAGGCGTTCGTCCATATACCATATTAGCTCTTACTTTTACTAACAAAGCGGCTCGTGAAATGAAAGAGCGTATTGGACACATTGTAGGTTCGGAGCAAGCTCAATCTCTTTGGATGGGAACTTTCCACTCTACATTTGCCAAAATATTGCGTTACGAAGCTGAACATTTAGGTTTCGATTCAAATTTCACCATTTACGATACTCAAGATTCCAAAAATCTACTCCGTAGTATTATTAAGGAAATGAAACTGGATGATAAAGTTTATAAAGCCAATGATGTTCTCAATCGTATTTCATCAGCAAAGAACAATCTGGTTACGGCTATGGCTTACTCTCAGAATTCAGCTGCCCAGGAAATTGATGCTTCCAATCGCAGACCATTGATTTCTGAAATATATAAGCGATACAGCCACCGTTGTCGTCAAGCCAATGCAATGGATTTTGATGATTTACTTCTGCAAACGAACATCCTTTTCAAAAATTCACCAGAAGTTTTATCCAAATATCAAGCTAAATTTCAATATATATTAGTTGACGAGTATCAGGATACGAACTATTCACAATACTTAATCGTTAAAAAACTTGCAGAACAACACAAAAATGTGAGTGTTGTGGGTGACGATGCTCAGAGTATTTATTCGTTTCGTGGTGCTAAAATCGAGAACATTCTCAACTTCCGAAACGATTATCCAGATTACCAATTATTCAAATTGGAACAAAATTACCGTTCGACCAAGATTATTGTAAACGCAGCCAATTCGGTAATCAAGAAAAATCAGGGACAAATTAAAAAAGAATCATTCTCGGAAAAAGAAGGCGGCGAAAACATAAAAGTTATAAAGGCTATGACCGACCATGAGGAAGGTTATATTATTGCCAATGATATTTTTGAAACTAAGATGCGAAATCGTCTTAAGTTTGAAGATTTTGCCATTCTATATAGAACCAATGCTCAATCAAGAATTTTTGAAGAGTCATTGAGAAAACTAAACTTGCCTTACAAAATTTATGGTGGTCTTTCATTTTATCAACGTAAGGAAATTAAAGATTTGCTTTCTTACTTTAGAATGGCAGTAAATCCCAATGACGAAGAAGCCATTAAACGCGTTATCAATTATCCTAAAAGAGGAATTGGTGCAACAACTGTCGGTAAACTTCAGGAAGCAGCGACCAGTACTGGTCAAAGCATGTGGAATATTATTTGTGGTTTAAATGAACGTCCGTATGGTTTAAATGCTGGTACAATTAGTAAGCTAATGAAGTTTGCGAATCTTGTAAATGGTTTTGCAATGAAAATTGAACACGAGTCAGCTTTTGAACTAGCCACACGTGTTTCATCCGAAACAGGAATCATAAAAGAGCTATACAACGATAGGTCTCCAGAAGGGGTTTCTCGTCATGAGAACATTCAGGAACTTTTAAACGCCATACAAGATTTCACACAAATTGCCTTGGAAGAAGGTCGTGAAAATAAACTAGCCAATTACCTTGAGGATGTTGCCTTATTAACTGATCATGACAATGAGAAAGACGAAGATCGAAATAAAGTGACCATGATGACGATTCACTCTTCAAAAGGTCTAGAATTTCCTCAATTATATGTTGTTGGTATGGAAGAGGAATTATTTCCATCTAAACTTTCAACAACATCGCCTCAAGAATTAGAAGAAGAGCGTCGACTGTTTTATGTCGCTCTAACCAGAGCACAGGATCGAGTTAGTTTATCCTTTGCTAAATCACGTTATAAATGGGGTGATATGAGTTATCCCCGCCCGAGTCGTTTCTTAAAAGAAATCGATCCTCAGTATGTCGACTTAGCGTACGAGCAGGAGCCTGAATTTTCAAGCTTTGGTTCAAGAATCTCAGAAAGTGATAGCAGTCATGAACGCATTGCATCAGAAACGCGCTTCCAGCAAAAGAAAAAGCCAGGTATGAAACCTAAACTATCACAATCGGCAGCAAGAATTAGACCAAGTGGTAAGCAGAAAGAAGAAGGAAATTTTGCAGCATCTGATTCCAATGCTATTCAAGCTGGCATGCATATAGAGCACCAAAGATTCGGAAAAGGGAAAGTCTTACATTTAGAGGGAGAAGCACCTAATATAAAGGCGACCGTATTTTTCCAGAATGTGGGTCAGAAACAGTTATTACTAAAGTTTGCAAAGCTAAAAATTGTTTAACATGTACTTATTGTTGCCAAATTATATACTGTAATACGAGTTCCATTTGCATTGAAAGAAGAAATGCTGTACATTTGTATTGAGTTCTAAGTAATTCCGTAAATAAACCCACCATACCGGTTACATTTTCATTATCGACTATAACTTCAATTTAAGATAATAAGAAGCTTAGATCTCAAATATTAGCTGATTTATTTTTCGCTTTTTTTTAGTAATATTGTGTTCTTCAAAAACACGTCTATAGATCAATAATATTTTAGGGTGATTATGAATGTTAAGACTTATTGAAAATACATCGATAAGCTTTCCCACAAAATAAGTGATAACTGAAGATACACATCACAGTTAAAACACAACAAAAAATAAATGGATTATAATTCGACTAGGGAGAAATTATTACTCCCTGAATATGGCAGAAACGTTCAGATGATGGTGGACTATGCCATGAAAATTGAGGATAGAGACGAAAGAAATAAAGCAGCAAAAACTATTATTTCTATCATGGGTAACATGTATCCTCACCTTAGGGACGTAAGTGATTTCAGACACAAGCTTTGGGATCATTTGGCTATCATGACAGATTTCAAATTCGATATTGATTCCCCTTACGAGCTACCAACCAAAGAGAAATTAGCTGAGAAGCCAGAGGTACTTCCATACAATAACCACAGAATCAGGTTTCGCCATTATGGTAAAATTATAGAGTCGATGGTGCAGAAGGCGATTGAAATTGAAGATGAGAAAGAACAAAAAGCTTTGATCTTGATGATTGCCAATCATATGAAAAAATCATTTACGAACTGGAATAAAGATGGTGTCGCAGATGATAAAATTTTCAAAGATATTGTCGATTTATCTAGAGGGAAACTTACCATTCCTGAAAATATGAAGTTAAGAGAGACTCACGATAAAGATTATCAGACAAAATCTAAAAAAAGAACATTCCATAAGAATGACAATAGAAAATTCACTAAGAAAAAATAATCTTAGTCATATTTATAGCATATTAAAACCGGATAACTTCCGGTTTTTTTGTGTCAAAATCTGAAATCTATATTTTCCAAGTTTATCTTTATTCAAGTTCATTTTCCAAAGCCTCTTTTCATTATCTTTAAGCTGGAATTTGAAAATTAAATTGTTCTATATCTTAGATATTGGTAAATTTCATATGAATATAGATAATTGCCAATCCATTCCGTCATAACACCTAATGATTAATTAAATGAGTACATTCGAAATAACTGGTGGCACAACACTAAAAGGTGAATTACACCCACAAGGAGCAAAAAATGAAGCTTTACAAATTTTATGCGCCACCCTCCTAACACCTGAGAAAGTTAGAATTCATAATATACCAAACATACTTGATGTTAATCGTCTTATTGAACTACTTTCATCTTTAGGTGTGAGTGTTACTCAAGAGACAAAAAACACGTACTGTTTCGAAGCTAAGGATATTGACCTTGAATATCTCAACTCAGATGAGTTTGCAAAGAAAGGCTCTTCCCTTCGTGGTTCAATCATGATTATTGGTCCGCTTTTGGCACGATTTGGGAAAGCTTACATTCCAAAACCAGGTGGTGATAAAATTGGACGCCGCCGATTAGATACACACTTTATCGGATTCCAAAAACTGGGAGCCGATTTCAAATACAAACAAGGCGATAAATTCTACCGTCTTGAGGCTCCTAAACTGCAAGGCACCTATATGTTGCTTGATGAAGCATCGGTAACTGGGACAGCTAATATTATTATGGCCGCTGTTCTTGCCGAGGGTACAACAACCATCTACAATGCTGCATGCGAACCCTATATTCAACAATTGTGTAAGATGTTGAATTCGATGGGAGCGAAAATTACGGGAATCGGTTCCAACTTACTTTATGTTGAAGGTGTAAAATCGCTTTCTGGCTGTGAACATCGTATTCTTCCTGATATGATTGAGATTGGTAGTTTCATTGGCTTAGCAGCAATGACTAAGTCTGAGATTACAATTAAAAATGTCGCCTATAAAGAGTTGGGAGTTATTCCTGACACATTCAAAAAGTTAGGTATTAAACTAGAGATTATTGGAGACGATATCTATATTCCGAAACAAGAAAACTACACCATAGAAAATTTTATGGATGGTTCGATTCTTACAATTGCAGATGCCCCATGGCCAGGTTTAACTCCTGACCTTTTAAGTATCATTCTTGTTGTTGCTACTCAAGCTAAGGGAAGTGTTTTAATTCATCAAAAAATGTTTGAATCGCGTCTTTTCTTTACTGATAAGTTAATTGACATGGGAGCACAAATTATATTATGCGATCCACATAGAGCGACCGTTATTGGTCTAAATCAAGATACGAAACTAAGAGCAACTAAAATGGTTTCTCCTGATATACGTGCAGGAGTTTCACTACTAATTGCAGCTCTTTCAGCTGAAGGAACGAGTACTATTCAAAATATTGATCAAATAGACCGAGGTTATGAAAATATTGATCTTCGTCTAAATGCTATAGGAGCAAAAATTAAAAGAATCGACAATTAACTATTCATTAACAGTCTAAATAAAAACAATTAGCTAGTTTTAGATATCATTCAAACCCTGAAGAACTTATACTGGATAGGCTCTTCTCAAAAGACAATTCACTATGAAAAAATTGAATTTAGGTATACTAATAACTCTCTTAGTTATTTCATTCTCTACATTTGCTGGAGAAAAAGGCAATGATGTTAAAGAAGGCTTGAATATTGGAGATAAAATTCCAGAAATTTCAGCTAAATCTCCTGACGGAAAAACAATCACGCTAAGTGATCTTAAAGGCAAATTGGTTCTTGTGGATTTTTGGGCTTCCTGGTGTGGTCCTTGTCGTGACGAAAATCCTTGGGTAGTATCTGTTTATAATAAATTTAAAGATCAGGAATTTAAAAATGGTAATGGTTTTACTGTACTTAGTTTTTCATTAGATAAAAAAATTAACAGCTGGAAAAATGCCATTAAGAAAGATGAGTTAGTTTGGGATTATCATGTTAGTGAATTAAAAGGATGGTACTCACCCACTGCTGTGAAGTTTGGCATCAACTCAATTCCTTCGAACTTTTTAATCGACGAAAATGGTATCATTTTGGCTAAAAATTTAAGAGGACAAAAGTTAGAGTTAGTATTACAGCACTACATAAAAAAATAGATTCAAAATCGAATGAAATAGATCTAGAGTTGTTCTGAAAAAGAGCAACTCTTTTTTTGTGCTCAGAAATCGCTAAGACCTGAAATCAATTCAATTAAACTGTTCTTGTCATGAAAAAATGCCATTAAATTCATCTAAAATCTGTAAACTTAACCGACAAGTTTTATCTTTGTGCCAATTTGTCGGAAAATAGGGTGTTGGCAAACAATTTGTAAACCAAAGCCTGTAATTTTAACAGCAGTCTAAGCTAAAAAGAAAAATGAGTTCAAGACTGTCAAGTAAGTATTGAAATACAAATCCAAAGAAATTTGGTGATTCATTAGAAAAACAGAGAAATGACAAAAGATAAAAGCAAGGTAGATAAGGAAGATTTAGAAGTAAAAGATACTGTTACTCCTGAAACTGAAGAGAAAGCAGCTAAAAAAGAAGAAAAGACCGAGAAGACTGAAAAGAAAAAGTCTAAGAAAGAAAAGAAAGCTGACGAGATTGAAGAACTTGGAACTAAGCTTCAAGAAATAACAGACAAGTACATGAGATTATCGGCCGAATTCGATAACTACCGTAAACGTACTTTGAAAGAAAAAATGGAACTAACTAAATCAGCTGGCGAGAAGATCTTAGTTAATGTTCTACCTGTTATGGATAACTTTGAGCGTGCTTTAAAATCGGTAGATGAGTCAACCGATATTGATGGTGTAAAAGAAGGTATACACCTAATACATACAAACTTCAAAGATTTCATGACTCAACAAGGAGTGAAAGAGATTGAAGCCACAAATCTTGATTTCGATACAGATATACACGAAGCGATTACCAAAATTCCTGCTCCAAGCGAAGAATTGAAAGGTAAAGTTGTTGATTGTGTTGAAAAAGGATATTTCCTTAACGATAAAGTGATTCGCTTTTCGAAAGTAGTCGTTGGAGAATAATTTTAAACAAAACAAATCTGAATTAAGATGTCGAAAAGAGATTATTACGAAGTACTTGGCGTATCGAATAGTGCTACAGGGCCAGAACTAAAAAAAGCTTATCGTAAAAAAGCAATACAATATCATCCTGATAAAAACCCAGACAATAAGGACGCTGAAGAAAAATTTAAGGAAGCAGCAGAAGCTTATGAGGTTTTAAGTAATGATCAAAAACGTCAGCGTTACGATCAGTACGGACATGCAGGTATGAGCGGTGCAGCAGGAGGTGGCTTCGGCGGTGGCGGTATGAACATGGATGATATCTTCTCTCATTTTGGTGATATTTTCGGTGGCGGATCTTTCTTTGGAGGTTTCGGTGGCGGTGGACGCAGTTCACAACATGTAAATCGTGGTAGTAACTTAAGAGTTAAGGTTAAACTTACTCTTGAGGAAATTGCAAACGGTGTTGAAAAGAAGATTAAGGTTAAAAAGCACGTTGAATGTAACGACTGTAATGGCTCTGGAGCCGAAGGTGGTTCTTCACACGATACATGTACACAGTGTAATGGTAGTGGCCAGGTAACACGTGTTCAGAATACAATCTTGGGTCAAATGCAAACAAGTGCTGTTTGCCCATCGTGTAATGGTGAAGGAAAAATCATAACCAACAAATGTAGATCATGTGCTGGCGAAGGTATTGTAAAAGATGACGAGGTTATCACAATAAATATTCCAGCTGGTGTTGCCGAAGGTATGCAACTATCGGTAAGCGGTCGTGGAAATGCAGCGCGTCGTGGTGGTGTGAATGGAGATTTATTAATCCTTGTTCATGAAGAACAACATCCAGATCTTGTACGCGACGAGAATGATTTATTATACAACCTATTTATTAGCATACCAGATTCAATTTTAGGAACTGCTGTTGAAATACCAACTATCGAAAATAAGGTAAAGGTAAAAATTGATGGCGGTACGCAACCAGGGAAAATTCTTCGCTTACGCGGAAAAGGTTTACCTGATATTAATGGTTATGGTCGTGGTGATTTATTGGTTAAAATAAATGTTTGGGTTCCTAATAAAGTGAACAAAGACGAACAAAAACTTCTTGAAAAACTTCAAGCTTCTGATTCATTTAAACCAAATCCTAGTTCGCAAGAAAAAAGCTTCTTCAAAAAAGTTAGAAATTTCTTTGAATAGGCTCATTATAAAAATACAAATCCCTCAGACTACATCTGAGGGATTTTTTTTATCCTGATTTTTAAAGACATAATCGCTTAGTTTAAGTTTTATATCGATAATATATTAAACAGGTGTAACTTTTAAGTATTTTGTAGACTAATACATTAGTACTTGAATATAACTAACTATTAATTAACACAAAATCCCTATAATTTATTTTAAATGGCATTTTTCGAAGCAAAAAATATAGTAAAACAGTATGCGGGTCACACGGCTCTAAAAGGCGTAAGCATATCTGTTTCTGAAGGAAGTATATTTGGTCTATTAGGGCCGAATGGTGCAGGTAAAACAACACTAATTCGTATAATCAATCAAATTACGGGGCCCGATTCGGGTGAGGTTTTCTTTAATGGTGAACCATTAAAACCAGAGCATGTTCATCATATTGGATATTTACCAGAAGAACGAGGCTTATACAAAAAAATGAAAGTTGGTGAGCAATCAATTTACCTAGCTCAACTAAAAGGTATGAGCAAGCAAGATGCAAATGAAAAACTTCAAGCTTGGTTTAAGAAATTTGATATTCTTGAATGGTGGGATAAGAAGGTCGAAGAGCTTTCGAAAGGAATGGCGCAAAAGATTCAATTCATAACAACCATTCTTCACGAACCAAAACTTTTAATTTTCGATGAGCCTTTTAGTGGATTCGACCCAATTAATGCAAACCTCCTTAAAAAAGAAATATTAGAACTTCGCGATAAAGGATGCACTATTATTTTCTCAACCCATAATATGGGATCAGTGGAAGAAATTTGTGATCATATAGCTCTAATTCATAAGTCTGAAAAAATACTTGATGGCTCGTTTGAAGATATCAAAAAAGAGTACCGAACAAATACCTACAATATATCTTTCAACGGAGATCTAGAAAAACTAAAAGCTAATTTGTCTAATGACATTGAGATTTTGGAACATCAAGCAAGTAAAGAATTCGAGTCTCTGAAATTGAAATTGAACAACGGTACAAGTTCAAATGATTTATTAAGCCAAGTACTCCCACACGTAGAGCTTGTCGCCTTTAATGAGATTATTCCTAGTATGAATGACATTTTCATTCGTGTTATAGAAGAAAAAAACCTTAGTCTTGATTTCGAATAAACAACTAAAATAACAAATAATACAATTCAATTTCATTCCGAAATATCGGACTTATAGATAAATACAATGAACAAGATATTAATCATTATTCAACGTGAATATTTATCACGAGTTAAAAAGAAATCCTTCCTTCTTCTAACCTTCCTTACTCCAATTTTTATTGCAGGTATATATGCTTTTATGATTTGGATGATGATGAAGGACGATACCGAAAAAAGAACCATTGGTGTCATCAATGAATCAGAACTAGTCAGCCCAGTAGAATCAAAAGATTTTACAACTTTCGAATACCTTGAAAACACCAGTTTTGAGGAAGCTAAAAAAATGCTAGATACGAAAGGCTACTATGCAATTCTGAAAGTACCTAAAAATATTTTGGAAGAACAATCTGCTGAACTTTTTTCGTTCAAGCAAGTGACCATAGAAGTCAAATCAGAGGTCGGCTCGCAGATTCGTAATCATATTGAAACCATAAAACGCTCAAAGATTATTGCAGAAGCCAATATGCCTGATTTGGAGCAAAAATTAGAGGCAACTAAAACACCAATATCTGTAAAAACCATTAAGTTTGGTGACGATGGTGAGATTAAACAAAGTTCAACTGAAATTGCAATGGGACTTGGTTTTGCAATGAGTTTCATTATCTACATGTTTATTTTCATGTATGGCGTTCAGGTGATGCGTGGTGTTATCGAAGAGAAGAGTAATCGAATTATCGAAGTAATCATTTCGTCGGTTAAACCTTTCCAGTTAATGATGGGTAAAATTGTTGGTGTGGCAATGGTTGGCTTAACTCAATTCCTAATGTGGGTGATACTAACAGGAGCTATTATTGTCATTGGAAGTGCTGTTTTCTTACCAGGTCTTGATGCCTCAAGCATACAAGAAGCTTCATCAATAAGCCAATTACCTAGTACAGGACAAGCCATGAATCAGGCTCAATTGAATATGATGCAAGATGTACTTGGTACTTTTGACATGGGTTATATCATGAGTATTCTGGGCGGATTTATCTTCTTCTTTTTAGCAGGCTATTTATTGTACTCAGCTCTATTCGCAGCTGTAGGATCAGCAGTAGATAATGAAACGGAAACACAGCAATTCATGTTACCAATATCATTACCTCTGGTTCTTGCCTTATATATTGGTATGGCTGTTGCAAAAAATCCTGAAGGTAGTTTGGCATTCTGGGGTTCAATTATTCCACTCACCTCTCCTATTGTAATGCTAGTACGTATTCCTTTTGGTGTTCCGGTATGGGAGTTGTTATTATCAATGGGATTATTAGTTGCATCATTCATTTTTGTAACTTGGCTAGCAGCAAAAATTTACCGTACAGGTATTTTAATGTATGGTAAAAAAGTATCCTATAAGGAAATCTGGAAATGGATACGTTACCACAGATAATGTGGTGATGTGGTGATGTGGAAATTAAATACTGATACAGATTAATATAGCATTCACAGAACTAAAATAGATCATAAATTAATGCCTCGTTTTTTAGCGAGGCATTTTTTATTCCACCGTAAAAAAGCTCAAATTAAAATTAGAAAGAGGCTTTAATACAAAAAATGATATTTTTGTAAGATGATTAATTACGACGAACCCTTATTTAGACCTCCTAGCGAGGCTTACTCTCTAATTCTACAAGTTAGTTTAGGCTGTGCTTGGAATAAATGTGCCTTTTGCGAGATGTATAGCAGCAAACAATTTCGTCTTCGTCCAGAAGAAGAGATTTTTTCTGAAATCGAAATGCTGGCAACTCAAGCCCATCAAGTTCGTAAGGTCTTTTTAGCTGACGGTAATGCTATGGTTTTGTCCTTCGATAAATTAATTCGTTTATTGGATAAACTAAATGCGACCTTTCCAAAACTCAACCGAGTTTCAGCCTATGCTTTACCACGCGATCTTGAGTCTAAGACAGATGAAGAACTTCGAATTCTAGCAGATAAAGGTTTAAAATTACTTTACGTGGGTATCGAATCTGGCGATGATGAATTGCTTGATAGAATCAACAAAGGTGAAGATTATAAGAGTACAAGTCGAGCCTTACAAAAAGCTAGAAAAGCCGGTATTAAACTATCCGTAATGATATTGAATGGTTTGGGAGGACAAAACTATTCCAAACAACATGCGATTAATTCAGCCAAGCTTGTCAATGAAATTCAACCTGAATTTTTATCAACTTTAGTTCTTAGCTATCCTTATGGCGAGGAACATTTCAAACAAAAATTCAAAGGTGAATTCATTCCCTTAAACTCAATAGAGTTGATTGCGGAAATGAAAGTGTTTATTGAAACTCTAGAACTCGAAAATAATGTTTTTCGTAGCGATCATGCCTCAAATTATCTAATTCTAAGAGGCAATCTCAATAGAGACAAACAAGAACTTTTAAATAGAATAAATGGTGTTCTAAACGATCCTGCAAATGCCAAACTAAGACCCGAATGGATGCGTGGACTTTGATGTGAGGATGTGAGGATGTGAGGATGAAAATAAAAAATTATCTTTCAATATAAGCGATAAATGAAAAAAGCGATCAACAGAAGAGTTGATCGCTTTTTCTATATCTATACAATAGATTCAATTTACTTACTGAATTCCTTTACAATTTCTAAGAAAACAAATACCATAGGTGCCACAATCAAAATCGCATCGAAACGATCGAGCAGACCTCCATGACCAGGTAAAATAGAACCTGAATCTTTTACTTTTATACTTCTCTTAAATAGTGATTCTACTAAGTCTCCTAAACCACCTACGACAGCAATTATTAGTCCTACAGAAAGCCATAAAACCAGACTCAACTCCTGACTAAAGTATGAACATGCCCATGCAGCCAATAATGTGGCTATAGCACCACCAATACTTCCTTCCCAAGATTTCTTAGGTGATATACGCTCAAACAATCGATTTTTACCAAAGTTAACACCTACTAAATAAGCTCCTGTGTCATTTACCCAAATCATGATAAACATACCCATCACAATATCAGGCCTGAATTGCTCTACCCCATTCTGAAAAACAAGATAAATCAATAATGCAAAAGGCAAAGCCACATAGATTATTCCCAATATGGTATAGGCAATGTTTGCGAATGGGTTTTCTTTTTTGCGGTATAATTCTATAATAAAACTTAGGAACACAAGCAATATTAGGAGCTGAGATAAAACAGCTTTCCCGCAGTAAATATGAGAAGTTACAGCAGCAAATAATAAAACAACAGCAATGAGCCCTGTAGCTATTTGAGGCGATGCTTTGGCCTTTTTAACCAAACCGTAAAATTCATAGCTAGCTAAAAGTGCGATACCAAGAAAGGTAGCAATAAAGCCAACGGGGTGAAGATTAATTCCTGCAATTAATACAATTACAAATAATACTGCTGTTAATGCTCTTTTTATAAACTCCCCCACTATAAATCTAAATTAGTTCAACTCAAAAAAAATCAAGCCGTTAAATTAACAAAAAATAGCTAAGTTCTCAACTTTCATTGACAACTTAGCTTTAATAAATTTCTGATATCAGAAATTAAACAGCCTTAGTGTTGTTCTCTTCTTCTGATGTTTTGTTTTCAATAGTTTCTTCAGTTGGAAGTATTTTAGCCTCTTCTATTTCTTCAGAACCAAAGTTTCTTTTTCCGAAAATAGCTTCTAAATCTTCACTAAAGATCACTTCACGCTCCAATAATAACTGACTTACCTTTTCGTGACCTTCCATATTGTCTTTTAGAACTTGCTTAGCTCTTTCGTAAGAAGTCGAGATCATTTCTTTCACTTCTTTATCGATAAGTTCAGCTGTTTTCTCACTATATGGTTTCGAAAATCCGTAATCAGATTGTCCGGATGAATCGTAATAACTAACGTTTCCTACCTTATCACTCATTCCGAAAATTGAAACCATAGCCATAGCTTGTTTGGTTACTTTTTCTAAGTCATTCTGAGCACCTGTCGAGATTTTACCAAATGTAATTTCTTCTGCTGCACGTCCACCAAGAGCAGAGCACATTTCATCTAACATTTGTTCCTTAGTTGTAATGCTTCTTTCTTCTGGTAAGTACCAAGCTGCACCAAGCGCTTTTCCACGCGGTACAATGGTAACTTTAACCAATGGATGAGCATATTCTAACAACCACGAAATCGTTGCATGACCTGCTTCATGATAAGCAATAGTCTTCTTTTCTGTTACCGAAATAATTTTATTCTTTTTCTCAAGTCCTCCAATGATACGATCAACTGCATCAAGAAAATCTTGCTTCTGAATAACATTCTTCTTTTTACGTGCCGCAATTAAAGCTGATTCGTTACAAACATTTGCAATATCAGCACCCGAGAAACCTGGAGTTTGCTTCGCTAAGAATTCACTATTTACAGAATCATCCAGTTTTAATGGACGAAGATGAACATTAAAAATTTCTTCACGTTCATTCAAATCTGGCAATTCAACATG
>Ga0209379_10000879_pt1 | contig 21599 bp, 22 predicted proteins | sample tdDd001_FD_187124 | JGI IMG/M metagenome (GOLD analysis project Ga0209379, IMG submission 187124) | Marine sediment microbial communities from the Atlantic coast under amendment with organic carbon and nitrate - tdDd00.1 (SPAdes)... | ecosystem: Environmental > Aquatic > Marine > Coastal >...
GATTCATCGATTAAACAACTTAAGATACATAATCTCATGGGATGTGCAATGATTTTTAGCAGTTCAGATTTTTTTGTGAGTATTCTCTTTTTCTGTAGTTGATCCATAGGATTCTCCTTTACTTTAGTATCATACCATATTATTGAGCAATTTGAACACTTTGATGGTTACTTTATAAAATAATAATGTACTGTAGATACTACAGATAAGATTTTGACAGAATGATAAAACTCTTCTATAATGGTGTAGTATGAGACGATATGAGATGAGACGAAAGTAGGATGTATTGAATAGAATAGCGATTATGGTTTGTGGTGAAGTCACCTGCAAATGTACAGGTAATGGATGTTTCAAAGCTTATAATGAAAGAAAAGATGCTTTCTCAGAATATGAAGATGTACAAATGGTTGCTTTTACACATTGTGATAAATGTATAGAGGAAGGTACTGATTTTAGTAATAAGATAGAAAAACTGAAAAATGCTCGTGTAGATACCCTTCATTTATCAACCTGTATACGAGGCAGGTGTAAAGAATACGAAAACATGGCAGACGAGTTTTCAAAACACTTTGATGTGATTGGTTATACCCATGGATCTGAAAAAGGAAAAAAGAATAATACAATAAAAATCGCCTCTAATAAATAGAGGCGATTTATTTATTCGATAACAACTGCTGTACCAGATGCTGTCACCATTAACATATTATTAGATTGTCCAAGTACTTCATAATCAATATCGACACCAACAATAGCATTAGCACCCATTTGACGAGCACGATTTTCCATTTCTCTAATGGCATTCTCTCTAGCTTCAATCAATTCACCTTCATATGAACCCGATCTACCACCAAAGAAGTTTGTAAGGCCTGCTGCAAAATCTTTTACAAAATCCACACCATTAACCACTTCACCAAATACGATACCTTTGTAATCCACAATTTTATGTCCCTCTATATGAGGTGTTGTTGTAGTAATCATTTTTTTCTCCTCCTAAATCTTTTGTAGTTCTATTATAACGATAGAATATGAAAGAAAGATTAAAATGGCATGAAAATTACAATAACTCACATTAAAATGTTAGATGATATGAAGTTTTTCTTGTCTACCTGAAAAGAATACAACATGATTGTTTTTAAATAATATATCTATTTCCTGACCGTATAAAATAGTCATATCGAGCGTTTTAACATACTGTCTAACACAGAGTTCTAAAGCATAACACGTATTGTTATGCAGAGGATACTCACCCATACCAGATACAAATGTCTGATTAGAGAATTGTCCAATCGTCGGACCCGGTCCATGACCATAAAACCCAATAGGGTGCGTATATACCATCGCACCTGGAATGTCTTTTGCTTCATCTAAAGCATTTTGCAAGATTTCATTGCCGGTTAAACCTTCTTTGAAGTTTTTAATAACGAGATCTTGGAGTCTTTGACATGAAGAATGAACTGTTTCATAATCATGGATTAATGCATCGTCATTTATACTTTTGATATAAGCCATTTCTTGTACATCTGAACACAGTCCCAAGTATTTCACTCCAAAGTCACAGTGTAAGAGATCACCTTCTAAGATGATTTCAGCATCCTTTTCTAGATGGGGATGTCCTATTCTTCTAATCCAGATAGTGGCATCAAACCAAGGGACCATACCGATGGACATTGCAGTTTCCATTAAATAAAACCTAAGATCACCAATGGTTGTCTTACCTGGTGTTATGATATTTCTTGAATAACCCTTATGAATGATTTCTCTTGTTTTATCTACAACCTTTTTCATATAAGTCATTTCTAAATCGGTTCTTGTTTCTAACCACCTAAGCGTAAGTTGTTCTGAGGAGATGAGTTTTGAGTGAAACGACTGATCTAGGTTATTTTTTAGATGTTGATAATTTGTATGAGACATCCCATCAGAAAATGGAGATAACTCAGAATAGTTGATTGCGATGTTTTTTGGATTTCTCTCTTTTATGATTCGATTGAGACACTCATAGGTGTCTTCGACGGGAAGTGCTCTAATCGTTTCTAGATCATATTGAGTAGCGAAGGTAGAATAGAATACTTCAAAGTCAAAGTGAGGTGGTTTTAAAAGCACCGGCTCATAAAACTCAGCAATTGTGAAATCTGGTTTGGAAACAATCATCTTTTCAACGGTGTCACCAGTGTTATAAAAAATAATGATGGATTGTTTTCTTGCATTGAAAAAAGTACTTGGTAACAATGTTTTTAAACAAGGGCCTTCATTGTATTCATCACCTATAACTATCCACATATCAATACCTGTTTCATCCATTAGAGATTTAAGTAATGTCTCCAATCGATGTTTAAGTATCTGATCCTTGATTTTAAATTCTTCTTTTAAAGACATGATTTTCTTCATAATGTACCTCCAAATAAATCATAACATAAAATACTCACCAGTATAAAACGCACAAAAGAAAAACTCACCAGGAAAACTGATGAGTATCTTTTAGTATAAATCTAGAGTGGCATGTTTTAATGATAGTCTCTCAATGATATGGAAGGTTGCCATACCGATAACAAAGAATATCAGACCTAAGAAAAACTCCCCATATAATAAATTAAGATGATTTGAAAGGGGATTACCTTTAGCGATGAGTCGCATGAGCTGAATGGACCTTGTTAGAGGTAAAGCATAAGAAACCCACTGTAAAACGACCGGTAACAGTTTTACGTCAAAATTGGATCCCGTTAATGCAATTAAAACCATAGAAGCAACATTTAAAAGCATATTGATATCTCGAGTTAAAAGTGCAAAAGCACCTATGAGCAGACCGATACCCATTGCAGAAAAAATTGCGACTGTAATAACCAATAAACTTGGTAGTAACGTATTAAGCGGCATTGTAAAGTTAAATAATGCAGCACCAGCCAAGAAACCCACAAAGACTGAAACAAAAGCATCCACAGATTGAGACAGTACTCTCGGAAGCACAATATGAATGGTACTCGTTGGTGCTGAGATAATTGCTTTTAGTGTTCCTTGTGAACGTTCAGATACAAACGTTTGTCCAACGCCATAAAAAGCACTGAAGTAACATAAAGTAAGAGCATTTCCAATAACCCAAGGTGTGACGTCGGTGGTGTTATAAACGTATTTGGCAACAGTACAGAAAAATACAAGTTGGAAAAAAGGATTGATGACTCTGAAAATTAAATAACCACTGAAAGATAAAGCACCAAAAGCATTTTTGTAATTAAAAATGAATCGTCTTATAAATCGTGAAATCCTATCCATTAATACACCCCCAATGTAGCTTTTACTCGAGCTTTATAATCGATTTTCATGAATAACAGATGTCCTAGAATCCAATATAATGCTGTTAAAATACTTAACCCAACCAGGTAGAATATTTTTTCGTTGGTATGACCACCTATAACAGAGAGTCGTAACAACTTAACTGCCCATGTAGGCGATAGCAAATAACTAATGGGTTGTATGAATTTTGGTAATACTTCTATTGGAAAAACAATACCACACAATAGAAATATTGGGTGTTCTAATGAGTTCATAACCAAACGAGTGTTTCGTGACAAGGTAAACAATCCTGCCATAAATAATGCAATGGCTATAAATGATAATGTCATTAGAACAAAAGCAGTTATTAGTAAGAGTGGTGAATCAATAGTAAACGGTTTTCTAAAGACGATTAAGACAAACACACTACTGATAATCATACTGACAAGTCCCCAGAAAGTATTACCTATTATTTTCCCGATGATAATATTTTTAAATCCTGCAGGTGCTACAAAGATACTTTCCAAGGTGCCCATAAATCGTTCTCTATTGATATCACTGGCCGATGAAAAACATATGGAACTCCAAAATGAAACAATACCACTTCCGAATAAAACATAGATTAGAAATTCCTCTCCGGAACGATTTAGATACATCATGCCAAGAATTAAACCATAAATAATGGGTTGTCCAAATATACAAAATCTAAACATACTTCGACCAAAAGATTGACTAAATTGTTGTTTAAGACAGGCTATAATGACATTGAACTTAGACCGCATGACTGCCTCCTACTAATTCCACATAAACATCCTCTAAATTGACATCTTGTATTTGCATACCTTTTACTTTTTCTTTACCATAGTCTTTTATAATCTGATTTAAGACTTGATCAATTTCATGTGTATATATATCAATGAAATTACTTTTATCTATTTTATAAATTTTCTTAACCAAGTCATAAGATTTAATAGAATGACATTCCGATTCCTTTAAGTTTGAAGAAGGGAATCTAAGTTTTGCAGGTTCATAAATCATATTTCTTAAACCTGTGACATCGTCTAATGCAATAATAGAACCTTTATCAATAATGGCAATTCGATCACAAAGCTCTTCAGCTTCAGGCATGTAATGTGTTGTGAGTACAACGGTTGTCTTATTAGATGCTATTTCTCTGATGATGGTTCTTAATTCTCTTGCCCCTACAGGATCAAGTCCTATGGTTGGTTCATCCAAAAATAAGATTTCTGGATCGTTTAATAAAGCTTTTGCTATTAAGAGTCGTTGTTTCATCCCTTTTGAGAAGGTTTCTATTTTTCTATCTTTTACATCTGAAAGTCCAACCCGGTTTAACACTTCAGGAATTAAGCTCTTTTGTTTTTCTTTTGGTACAAGGTATAGATCGGCAAAAAAAATAAGATTTTCTATAGCACTTAATCGCCAGTAAAGATTTCTTTCTCCGCCAAAAATAAAATTGATACGTGGTCTTATTCTTTTGAAATCATGTACACAATCATAACCTAATATGGATAGATTGCCAGATGAAGGTGTAAGAAGTGTGGTCATCATTTTTATAGTAGTTGTTTTACCAGCGCCATTTGGACCCAACAAGCCAAAAATTTCGCCTTCGTAAATTGAAAGGTTTAGTGGTTTAACAGCTTCAACGGTTTCCTTTTTTTTATGGATGACTCCAATCGTCGTTTGATAGTTTCGTGTAACATTTTCTAGTTTAAGTACTTCTTTCATATTCTCCTCCTAGTTAGATGCACATCTAATTAGATGTATGTCTAACTTAACTTAAATAATTAAATTTGTCAATAAAAAAACACTATTCTCATAGTGTTAGTTTTTTTTGATATATTTAGATAATTGACTTATTAGTTTATCAAATTGCCTTTGGTTAGTGGAGTAATATTTTGTGTTTTTATCTCTTTCAATATGGATTAAACCTTCTTTTCTCAAGACATCCAAATGATGTGAGACCGTTGCTGTCGTCAGTGATAAAGCTTTTGCAATTTCTTTACCAAACATAGGATTAGCATAAATCATTCTAAGTATCGAAAGTCTTGTGGGATCAGAAATAAGTTTGACACCGTTTTTAATTTCGTTTAATTGTTCGTTATCTGTTTTATCACGATCGTATAAACTGAGTAACATAATATTACGAGTCTGATCCATAAGTCTTAGCTTATAGGGATAAAGCAAATAACTGTAAAGAAATTCATATTCAGACCAATCTGCAATATTATAAAAACTTTTTCCCATAAGGCTTTGTGAGTAGCTGAGTGGATGTCGATGTTCTAGTGCATTTATAACGTCATCATATCTACTTTTGATGTCTTTCAGAACCTTCAGATCAAATATATTTCTAAAATCAGCACTATAAAATATATATTCTGCTAATGAGAGGATCTCATCAAACAATGGTTTCGGATTAACAAAATGAGATTGATACAATTCGAAATTATTTATAGGCATTTTTAGGATGAGTTGTTCTAGGGTGTGACTTTTATTTGCGATAATCTCTCTTTTATAGTGACCGTTGAGTAGATAGTATTGTAAATCTAATTCAGTACTTTTATGATAATTCTCTGTAAAAGTTTGAAATTCATGTCTTTCATGGTTATCTATGAACATTTCTAATATTGAAAATAGAAGACTGGGTTCAGTTTTTAAATATTGAACAGCACTATTGGATTTAATTTGATTTATTACTGATTCGGGTAAGATCTCTTTTTTGCTGTCGTCTGATAAATAACTATGTATTGCAGCAAAAGATTCAAAGATCATACTATGGTTTGTATAAGTTTTATGTGTATTCATAGAGCCTCCTATAAAGTGTATTATAGCTACAAACCCTGTAAGTTGCAAATCCTATGTTACAATGAAATAGTGAAAGAGAGGGAGTATGGACTTAAAACTTATTAGAAAAGAAAAAACAGGCAATGTTTATGAATATAAACAAGATAGAATTCTAAAACTATTTCATCAAGACATTACAGAGGATGAAATTGAGAACGAATATAAAGCGCTTAAACTCTCAAATCAACTGGAGTATCTATCACCTAAAGTATATGATATGATAACGATTGATGAAAAAAGAGGACTTGTAATCGAAGACCTTGAGATGCTTACTTTAAAACAATACTTTGTAAAACATATTTCTAGAGTTAGATTTATTTCAAAGGCTTTTGCTGGTATTCATCTTAAAGTACATACATTACATAATGATGAACTTATAGATCAAGTGACGTATTTTGAAAAGGAACTCAATAAAATAACCGTACTGCCTGACGATATAATCAAAGTCTTAATTGACTATTTGAAAACATTACCGATAGAAGGATTCTTATGTCATGGACATTTTGATTTACCTTATATTATGGTTGATAAAACATGGCAAGTCACAGATTTCTCTTATGCTTATCAAGGAAACCCGTGTGGCGATGTTCAAAAGACTCTGATTCTTTTGTCATCACCAAATAGAAATAAGGATATAACATTTATTCAAAACTGTCTTTTGGCTACTTGTTCCAAGTGGTTTAACAGGATGTATTTATCTAATTATTTGAAACAAACCAGCTATCAAAAAAAACAAGTGAAAGCATGGAAAGTTTTATCCGCCGCTATCCAACTCAATGAATCTATTGAAAGTGAAAAGTCATGGTTACTGAGTATTGTATTTTCGGAAATGAAACGTCTCAAACTTAAGGTTTGATGCTTAAAATGTCTTAAATGTGGTATAAATATTAAAAGGATTAAAGGGGAGGTAACTATGACTAACAAAAAGAGAGTTGTTATTTTCTTTGTTAGTTTTATTGGTTTAATTTATTTATACGGTATTATTAACAGTTTTATTTATCAAGATACATTAAGTAATACTCAATCCGTAAATATAGATAAGACCTCTTTTTGTGATATTTATAATCCAGAGTTAACAATCGAAAACAGAGAACTTGATGCAGGTGAAAGTAACATCTATTTCTACCAGTATAAATTCTCTAAAGATGATTTAAAGGATTTAAATTTATCAGTTAAGCAAAATGAAAATATATATCTTATGATTGAAAAGCCAGATGCTAATTATATTGAGGCAAAAATAAATGATCAAAATATTGGTAGTTTTGGTGAAGTAGAAGGAAACTCTAATATATGGAATGGGACCTTCTTTATTAGATTTAATGAGAATATCATTGAAGATGAAAACACATTATCAATTCAAATAAAATCAAGTTATATGACAGGTATAGCAGGTGACATAAGATTTTTAAATTACGAAGATTATCATCAAATTCAACAAAAGATAGAATATGGTTTTGATTTTATCAAAGCTGCTATTATAGTAGCTTTTTTAGTAGCGATTATTATAGGGCTTGTTGTTATGGCATGGTATAAAGAACTTTATAATATTAGAGTATATCTGTATTTCTTTTTATCTATAGTCGCAATTGGGATTAGTTTATTTGATTTTAGTGTGACACAATCTCTTCCAATAGACTATTTACTATTCAAGAAAATAATAATTATTTCTTATCATGTAACCATTACATTTGCAACACTTGCAGTAGCTTCGTTACTGAATGCAAAATATAAGATGAATATTGGTATGATTGGTTTAACATTAGTTCTTATTAAAGCATTTACCACAACCAATATGATTGATTGGCGTAATACATACACCTTACTCAATTTATTTCTAGTCGCCTCAATATTACAATTACTGATAACTGTATTTTATTATAGAAAACGAGCTCCTATTAGATCGTTTCTATTTATGATAGCATTAACTTTGGGAACCTTTACAATTGTTAAATTGATTTATATTACCAATTTATCCCTTGAAAGTACCATGCTTATTGATTTGCCTATTTTGGTGATTATCTATGCGGCTGTGGTTCTATTTGTGTTTTATATTGAGTTGCTTCAGATGGTGGATAATTATGATTTGTCAGGTGAAAAACTCAATTCTATGAGTTTGCAAGGATCGTTTACAATTGATAAAACACTACAAGTGGTTGGGGCTTATACCAACTCGTGTAATGCTATTTTTGATCAATTAATAGTTGGAAAAAACTTAACAAAATTAATGTATGGGGAAGATGAAATTGAATTCATAAACGACATCTTAGACAGTATATTTGATTATAAAAATGACTTTAAAGATGGTTTTATTGATTTGTTACCAAATGAAATCACCTTAAATGAAAAAAGATATAGAGTTTACTATCAGTATCTAGAAACAACCAATAAATTCTTAAAAATCACATTAAACGATGTTACAAAGAGTACAAATTTGGGAGCCGAATTAGAAGAACAAAAGTGGCAACAGCGATTTTTAATCAATGCCTTGATGTCTAAACAAGAATTAAGTTACTTTATAAAAAATACAAAGCTTTTCTTGGAGACTTTAGGAGAAGAAGGATTTACACTCGATAATCAAAAACACTTACACACTTTAAAAGGTAATTTAGGGCAATTTGGATTTGTACATTTTGAGAAGACTGTTCATGAAGTCGAAACTCTTTTAGAATCAAATGCATATGATGCCTTTGAACTCGTTACTATTTTAGAGAAAGGATTGAATCAGGCAATTGTATATTTAGAACAACATATAGGTAAAGATTATTTTACTGAGAGTTATCAAGAAATAACAATTCCTAAGTCTGCAGTTGATGAACTGGAAACAGCTTACTTAGCATCTGAAAATTATCAGCCAGACGTCTTAAAACAAATACGACATCTTAGGAATGTTGACATTAAAAAAATGCTTTCTCGATATAGCAATTATGTAAACCGTATGGCAGAAATTATGGATAAAGCTGTTTTACCATTAGAAATAAAAGGGGAATCTGTATTTGTTGAACCGAGTAAATCAGAAGAACTTTTGATGGTCCTTGTTGGCATATTTAGAAACTCTATGACACATGGTATTGAATCGCCTGAAGATAGAATAGCTTTAGAGAAAGATTCATATGGCATAATAACATGTCATGTTAGTACAGTGGATGAGACTCTAATAATCAGTATAAAAGATGATGGCTCAGGTGTTAATACCGAAAATGTTTTACAACGAGCTGTTGATGCTGATATAATAACTGAAGCAGAAAGTCATCAGTTAAGTCGTTCAGAAATACTGAAGCTAATTTTTAAGAGTAAACTATCAACCGAAGAAGTATCTAACGTATTAGCTGGTCGTGGTATTGGTTTATCGGCGGTAGTTGAAGTGGTCAATAAACTTGAAGGGCAGATAGATATTATATCTGAAGAAGGCATAGGAACTGAATTTATTATTAACATACCACTTTCAAAATTAATCGATTAGGAGATATGATATGGCAACTATTATGGTAGTAGATGATTCTACATATTTTAGACTAAAACTTAAAATGGTTTTAGAGAGTTTAGGTCATCAAGTGATTGGTGAGGCAACCGATGGTAAAAAGGCAGCTATCCTTTACGATAAAATTCAACCAGACTTGGTCACTATGGATATCAGTATGCCGAATGTAAACGGTATTGAAGGTGTTCAGCTAATAATGGAAAAGGATCCAAATGCAGTCATCATTATGGTAAGTGCCATGGGTCAAAAACATCATGTGCTAGAGGCTATGAAGTTAGGGGCAAAACATTTTATATTAAAACCGATGCATGAAGAAACCGTTAAAAATGTATTGGATAAAGTATTGTAATAAATTTTAAACTAGTCTGAGGACTAGTTTTTTTGTTCTTATTTTGAACCATAATAGTAATGATTTGTTTTGTTGATTCATCCAATCGAAAGAATAGGTAATTCCAATTGGTATCTTGTCTTACTCTAATGGATAATAGGTATTGAATATAGGGAGGTTATGATGACAATAAAAAAAGAATTACCAGAGATATTTGAGGGATTTTCAGAAGCAAGAAGAAATGGATTTATTGCTGCAAAGAAATTCAAAGAACAAAATAGACCAATGATTGGAACGTTCTGTACCTTTATGCCACAAGAATTACCTTTATCTATTGGCGCTGCAACCGTTTCACTTTGTGCAACTTCTGATGAGCCGATTGCAGAAGCTGAAAAAGATTTACCAAGAAACCTATGCCCATTGATTAAATCAAGTTATGGATTCGGAAAAACTGATAAATGTCCATATTTCTATTTCAGTGATTTAGTAGTTGGTGAAACAACTTGTGATGGTAAAAGAAAAATGTTTGAATTGATGGGAGAATACAAACCTGTTCATGTGATGCAACTGCCACATAATCCAGTTCAAGATTTGGCTCATGAGATGTGGAAAGGTGAAATTATTAAACTGAAAGAATTATTAGAAAATCAGTTTGATACAACAATTACAAATGAACAAATCAAAGAAGCCATTGTACTAAAAAATAGAGAACGAAGTGCATTAAAAGAGTTTTATGCATTAGGAAAATTAAATCCTCCAGCACTTAGTGGTATGGATTTATTAAAAGTGCTGTATGGTACAACGTTTAAATTCGAAAAAGAAGATACCATTCAGGAATTAGCAGAGTTAACAAAAAAAGTGACAAAACAGTATGAAGCGGGACAACGTTTAGAAATAAAACCAAGAATCTTAATTACTGGATGCCCAATTGGTGGTGTGACCGAAAAGGTAGTTAAGGCAATCGAAGACAATGGTGCAACAGTTGTATTCTATGAAAATTGTATGGGTGCTAAAGCTGTAGAAGATTTAGTGGATGAGAACAATGAAGATGTATTTGATGCCTTAGCAGAGAAGTATTTGAAAATAGGATGTTCTTGCATGTCTCCAAATGATCAACGTTTTAGCTTATTGGATCGTGCGATAGACGAGTATCAAGTTGATGCTGTTGTAGAAGTTGTGTTACAAGCATGTCATACTTATGCAATTGAGACAACAAACGTAAAACGTTTTGTAAACGATAAGAAGAACAAACCGTATATCAGCGTAGAAACAGATTATTCCACTTCTGATGTTGGTCAATTAAATACTAGAATGGCAGCATTCATTGAGATGTTGTAATGTATAGTATCGGTATAGATTCTGGGTCAGCAACAACTAAAGGTGTGTTGTTTGATGGAAAGAACGTTATTGAAAAAGTAATTGTTGCAACTGGTGCCAATCCTAGACGTACTATGGAAGAAGTTTATAATAAGTTGTATAGAGAAAAGACGTATACAGTAACAACGGGATATGGTAGAGCGTTATTAAAAGCTTCTAATAAACAGATTACTGAAATTACATGTCATGGAAAAGGTGCTGCTTTTTTAGATGATGAGATATCAGCAGTCATTGATATTGGGGGTCAAGACAGCAAAGTCATTTTACTGGATAGAGAGTTGAATATAAAAGATTTTCTAATGAATGATAAATGTGCAGCCGGTACTGGGCGATTTGTTGAAGTGATTATGAGACTTTTACAAGAGGACCTCTGTGACTTGGATGACTATGTTAAAGATGCTGATGCTACCAAGATTAGTAGTATGTGTACTGTATTTGCTGAAAGTGAAGTGGTCAGTTTATTGGCACATGATATTTCTGGACCATCTATTGCAAAAGGTGTTATTGAATCTATTGCTCAAAGAACATCCAGCTTTGCTAAGCGTTTGCCGTTAGAAGGCAAAATATTTTTCAGTGGCGGTTTGGCACAACTTAATTCGATGAAGGATGCTATTGAGAAAAGTTTAGAGTTAGAAATTGTAACACATAAAGATGCACAATATGTAGGTGCTATAGGTGCTGCAGTTATAGGGTTTCAAAAAAATACTTAGGTAATTGCCTAAGTATTTTTTATGATAAATTTCCAAATTATATCTTTTTTAAGTAGACTAAAATGATATAATAAAAGAATATTAAGAATGGTAGGTGTGATATGAAAAAAATAATGATACTAGTAATGCTTCTATTTACCTTAATCGGGTGTCAATCAGAAGTTTCAAAAACAATCGATAGTTATACTGAATGGGATGACGTGATATCTGATGGTAACGATAAAGAGGTCACGATACTGATGTGGGGCGGTAACGAAAGTATCAATCAATATATGGATGGTTTTGTAAGCGAGTCGCTTAAAGAAAAATATGGTATAACATTACAAAGAGTTCCGATGAACGCTCCAGAATACCTGAGTAAACTTATAAATGAAAAAAAGGGTGGCGTTGAATTGGGCACTGCAGATCTTTTGTGGATCAATGCTGAAAACTTCAGAACTGCTAAAGAAGGTCAGTTGTTGGATGGACCATTTACAGCATTACTTCCTAATCTTAAAACTTTCTATGATGCAGATGCGAGTGATTTAAATTATGATTCTGGTATAGCGATTGAAGGTTACGAAGGTATTTGGGGACGGGCGCAATTGGTATTCAGTTATGATGAATCAACTGTAGTAGCGCCTAAATCATATCAAGAACTGTTAGAATACGCTCAATCAAATCCGGGTAGAATAACCTATCCTAGATTACCAGATGATTTTGTCGGGGTAGCTTTTGTAAGAAATGCTTTTTATGAATTAACGGGCGAATCGGATATTTTTCAAACCGATATGTCTAAAGAAGCATTTGAAGAATTATCAAAACCAGTCATGGCATATTTTAAAACATTAAGTCCATATCTTTGGAATAATGGAGAGACGTATCCTGCAACTCAAGCACAGTTAGATGAGTTATTTAGAAATGGTGAAATTGATGTAACAATGGGATTTGAGATCGGCAAAACAGCTGGTTTAGTTGCTTCTGGTGTTTATCCAGAGACGGTTTCTACTTTTGTATTTGATACAGGTACAATCGGTAATTCGCATTATCTTGCAATTCCATACAATGCACCTGAAAAAGCAGCGGCACTATTAGTAATGGATTTTCTACAAAGTCCAGAAGCTCAAATCGAAAAAATGAAATCTGATGTATGGGGTGATATGCCTGCATTTGATGTGGATAAAATTGATGATAAAATGTTAAATGTTTTAGAAACTATTGAATCAAAACCTGGCGTATTATCACTGGATGAATTAACTCAGAAAAGAAATCCTGAAATGAAGGCACAATATATAGAATGGATTAAAGAATTATGGATCGAAAATATCGGAAACTAGTATTATTAACACCTATAACCTTATTATATAGTTTGTTAATTGGTGGTGGTTTTTGGATTATCTTAAAAGAGAGTTTTGGAAATATACCAACTCTTGGATTTGAAGATGTGACTTTTAGCTACTACTCAAAAGCCATGTATACTAATGGCTTTTTTCATAGTGTTCTTTTTGCAATATATCTTGCTGTTGTATCATCTGTACTGTCAATGGTTATAGGAACATGGACAGCTTATAGATTAACACGTGCAAAGAATCAAAAATTAAAGAGATTGATTAATTCTATTATGGGATTAGGCATTGTGTTACCTTATCTATATATGGTATTTCTAACAATGTTGTTCTTTAGTCAATCTGGAGTAATCTCAAGACTTTTACATGCTTTGAACCTGATTCACTTACCCTCAGATTTTCCGAATTTATTGTATGGTCGTTTAGGTATTGGCATTATTATCGTTTATGTTTTAAAAGGGATACCTTTTGTCACGTTGTTGACAATGAATGTGATGTCTCAAATAAGCATCGATTTCGAACAAGTTGCAATGACTCTAGGGGGTAATAACAAACAAATATTTAAGAAAATCTACTTACCTTTATCAAGAGATACAATTGTCTGGTCGGGAATGGTTTTGTTTGCATATGATCTAGGCTCGTTTGAAGTACCTTATATATTTAGTAATCTAAAGTCAAAAAGCTTTTCTGTGATGTTATACAGCGAGTACTTAAAGCCGAGTATTGCTTCGATACCTATAACTATGGCGATGACAGTGATATTATTTGGCATAGGTATCATATCGGTCATATTATTTGCATTACTTGTTAGAACAGTCATTAGGAGGTTTCATCGATGAAAAAAATAATGGCATGGTCTATTTTGTTGTTACCATTACTATATTTACTTTTATTATCACTTAATTCTTACTTTAAGTTTCCTGCTTTGATACCCAAAACATTTACTTGGTTGTATTGGTCGGATGTTCTATTAAAAAATCCTCTGTTTTATAGAGGATTAATCAGTAGCGTTATAATTGGTTTTATAACAGCATGTTTATCAACACTTATCGGCTTTATGACTGGAAGGGCTGTTGTTTATCATTTAAACGGATTCACTAAAACCATAGCCATCATGATAGCTATTCCTCTGATGATTCCCGGTATGATTATGTTCCTTGGCATGCATCAGATATTGATACATACGCCGTTTATTAACTCTATTTTGGGTGTCGTGATAGCACATACTGTGATATGTATACCTTATACCAGTAATATTGCAATCGCATATTTTGCAGGGATACCAAGAGAATTTGAAGCGGTTTCCAAAACCTTGGGTGGGAAAGGCATTGTGACTTTTAAAAAAATTATATTCCCCTTGATATTGCCTGGGATTATGATGTCTATGAGTATCAGTTTTCTAATATCCAATACGGAGTATTTTTCTACTTTTTTAATTGGTGGTGGCAAAGTCATCTCTCTATCGATGTTGATGTTTCCTTATATTACAAACGCGGATTATGGTCACACAGCGGTGATGGGATTAATCTTTATCGGAGTTCATAGTTTGCTATTTCTAGTGGTACAAATTCTTATAAAACATCGTCAGAACAAAGTATTCTATGGAGGAGATTAGATGAGATTAACAGTTGAAAATTTAACCGTATCCTATGAGGAAAAAGTGATTGATTCTTTAAACCTAACTGTAGAAAACGGAGAATTCTGTACCTTGATCGGTCATTCTGGTACAGGTAAAAGTACCATATTGAAAAGTATTGCGGGATTAATTGATATTCAGGCGGATGATATCACTTTAAATGGTGATTCTATTTTAACTCTACCAGCCGATAAAAGAGAAATAGGCTTTGTTTTTCAAAAACCATTATTATTTCCACATTTAACAGTTGAAGAGAATATAAGTTTTTCATTAGAAATCAGAAAGTGGTCATCAATTAAAAAATCTAACAGGGTTAATGAACTGATACAGCTTTTAGAGTTAGAAGGTCTTGGAAAAAGATATCCTAATGAATTATCTGGTGGGCAACAACAAAGAGTTGCTATTGGTAGAGCTATGGCTTTTAATCCAAAAATATTATTAATGGATGAACCTTTTTCTAGTTTAGATCCTCAGTTAAGAATTTCTATGGGTGAGTTTTTAAAAGAGTTACAAGTTAAGTTAAATCTGACCATCGTCTTTGTCACACATGATCCATGGGAAGCTCTTAGATTATCAGATAAAATAGCATTTGTTCATCAAAAGACAATTATTCAAAAGGATATACCGAGTGTTATTTATAATAATCCTAAAACTAAAATAATCGGTGATTTTTTTGGTGAAGCCAATTGGATTGAGGGTACAGTACTAGATCATACATTTTCATGTGAATTCTTAAATACCGAAATGATTGTAGAAGATGGTTTGTATACTATTTTTATTAGACCACATCAAATAGAAATCATAGAAGGTGATTCTTGGTATATTAAAAAGGTGAAACATCTTGGAAAAGAAACACATTATCAGTTGAAATGTGAAAATCATTGTCTATGGGTTGAAGTAAAAGGCGAAGCTATTAACAAACAAGGCGATGTAGTGACTATTAAAATTGATAAGATAAAACACTATCTGAAAAGGTAGTGTTTTTTTAGATAAAAAGTGATAATAATTCAAATGCAAACGGAATTGATCAAAATAATATTTTTTATGGGCAACTTAGATATTAATATTTTTGATGACAAAAGAGGTCTAGATACAATTCAGTTCATGGGAAATTCGTATGAATATAAAATTACAAAACAAGAGTATAAGCTAAACGTAGAAGATTTATAGTCAAGAGAAGGTATGACAACTTTAATAAATATGGAAGTGTTAAGGTTTATGGATAAAGATATAAACATAGAAAATATAAATTAAAGCTTGTATATTTGTAAATATTTTGTTAAGCTTTTATCAATTAAATAGTTCCTTCAGGGCAGGGTGAAATTCCCGACCGGCGGTAAAAGTCCGCGAGCCGAAAGGCTGACTTGGTGTAATTCCAAGACCGACAGTAAAGTCTGGATGGTAGAAGGAGATGTATAGGTTTTTTTAGGAAACCCTATTTTTGTGAACACGCTCTGAAGATTTTTTGTCTTCAGGGCTTTTTATTTGCCTTGAAGAAGGAAGGAGGCAAATGATAGAGAAATTTATGTTAGAGGCTATCAGACTTGCTAAGAAAGGTCTTGGATTTACAAATCCGAACCCGTTGGTTGGTGCTGTTCTTGTAAAAGAGGATGCAATTTTAAGTAGAGGTTATCATCGAATTTATTCTGGACCTCATGCAGAAGTGGAAGCCATTAAAAATGTTCAGGATTTTAAGGATACGACACTATATGTCACATTAGAACCCTGTTGTCATCATGGTAAAACACCACCCTGTACGGAACTGATTATTAAAAGTGGTATCAATAAAGTTGTGGTAGGTACACTAGATCCGAATCCTTTAGTTGCAGGAAAAGGGGTGGCAATTCTAAGAAAACATGGTATTGATGTTGAAGTAGGTTGTTTAGAACCGGAAGTGAAAAAGATGAATGAAATATTCAATCATTATATTTTGAAGAAAACACCTTATGTTATCTTAAAATATGCCATGACATTGGATGGTAAAATTGCAACGATGTCAGGGGATTCCAAGTGGATTACCAATGAATCGTCTAGACAGTTGGTCCATGAAACAAGACAACAAGTTATGGGGATTCTAATTGGTGTAAATACAGTACTTGCAGATAATCCAGAATTAACAACACGACTGGATAAGAAATGTTCACATCCGATGCCTATTATTCTGGATACAAATGGGAAGATACCAATTACATCGAAGTTGTTGAAAAGACCTGCAATTGTGGCAACTCACAATATGAGTGAAAACAAGAGAAACATTTTGAAAGATATGAATATAGAGGTCATGGATTTACCCTTAAAAGATCAGTATCTAGATTTAGAAGTACTTCTTAATAAACTTGGAGCTCTAGGCTTGGATAGTATTCTTGTTGAAGGTGGGGCTAAAATACATGGTAGTTTTATAAAACAACATTTGGTTCATAAAGTTCAAGCTTTTATGGCGCCTAAAATAATTGGGGATGGTATAAGCCCTATACAAGGCATGGCACATCAAAAAATGTCTGAAGCTGTAGAACTTCATCAAATAGCATTTCGATTCTTTGATAATGATATTTTGGTTGAAGGCTATACCAAGGAGGGATTATGTTTACAGGTATCATAGAGGAAATAGGCTCTATAAAGAAAATAGATAGAAAAGGTCAAGGCCTACAATTAATGATCTCATGTCAGGAAATTTTAGAGGATATGAAAATTGGAGATAGTATTTCTACAAATGGAGTCTGTTTGACGGTAACATCTCTTGGTAGTGATTATTATACGACTGATGTGATGCCTGAAACAGTTAAATTAAGTACCTTTAGTCGAATGAGAACAGGTGAATCTGTTAACTTAGAAAGAGCATTAGCCTTAGGTGATCGATTTGGTGGACATATGGTCTCAGGTCATATCGATGGAACAGGTGAGATTATCAGAAAAGTAAAAGATAGTAACGCCACTCGATTACTTATAAGATGTTCAGAAGATATGCTTAGATACACTGTTATAAAAGGATCAATTACTATAGATGGCATTAGTTTAACAGTAGCATCCATAACAAATTGTGAGTTTGAAGTATCAATTATTCCTCAAACAAAAGAGGATACAACACTGCTTTCAAAAGCATTAGGTGATTACATTAACATTGAAAATGATATAGTAGCTAAATATATTGAAAAGTTTACATCTACTAACAAAGAAACAATCACCACAGACTTTTTAAGTAAAAATGGATTTATGTAAAGGAGGAACTATGTTTGATTCAATTGAATCTGCTTTAATAGCGATAAAAAATGGCGAAATGATCATTGTTGTAGATGATGAAGATAGAGAAAATGAAGGAGATCTTTTGATGGCTGCTGAGTATGCGACTACTGAAGCAATCAACTTCATGGCAACTTACGGTAAAGGACTTATTTGTGTGCCGATGGAAAAAGCACGACTAGAATCATTGGATATTCCTGTGATGATTAATGATAATACAGATCCCAAAGAAACCGCTTTTACAGTTTCTGTTGATGCAATTACTACAACAACTGGTATTTCAGCTGGTGAAAGAGCAACAACGATTAAGTCGTTAATAGATGAGACCTCTAAACCAACAGATTTTACAAAACCGGGGCATATCTTTCCTTTGATTGCTAAAAGTGGTGGTGTTCTTAAACGTGCAGGCCATACAGAAGCCGCAGTGGATTTAGCTCTGTTAGCAGGACTTAAACCAGCAGGAGTTATTTGTGAAATTATGAATGACGATGGTACGATGGCAAGAGTACCGGATCTAATAAAATACAAAGAAAAACATCAATTGAAAATGATCACAATTGCAGACTTAATTGCTTATAGACTCAAAAATGATTCTTTGGTTGAAAGGGTTTCTGAAGCCAATATGCCAACCAAACATGGTGACTTCAAAATGGTTGGTTATATCAACAAACTTAATGATGAACATCATGTGGCATTGGTTAAAGGTGATATTAGTTCATCGGAACCAACTTTAATAAGAGTCCATTCAGAGTGTTTAACCGGTGATGCCTTTGGATCACTCAGATGTGATTGTGGCGATCAATTAGAAGCAGCAATGGCTGCAATTGAAGCTGAAGGCAAAGGTATTTTACTGTATATGCGTCAAGAAGGTAGAGGCATTGGGCTCATCAACAAAATTAAAGCTTATGCTCTACAAGATGAGGGGTATGATACTGTGGATGCAAACCTAGCGTTAGGATTTGATGAAGATTTAAGAGATTATGGTATAGGAGCTCAAATTTTATTGGATTTAAAAGCCAATAGGATTAAGATGATGACGAATAATCCACTCAAGATATCAGGTTTATCTGGTTATGGTATAGAAGTTGTTGAAAGAGTTCCGATAGAAATGAATCACAATGAAAAAAATGCGTACTATTTAAAAACTAAAAAAATTAGAATGGGGCATATACTTGATATTTAAGGAGGTCAGTATGAAAACTTACGAAGGACAATTGGTAGCAACAGGATTAAAATTTTCAATAGTGGTAGGACGATTTAACGAGTTTATTGGTAGTAAATTGTTATCGGGTGCGATAGATACATTAAAAAGACACGGTGTCTGTGAAGATGACATTGAAATTGTTTGGTCACCAGGTGCCTTTGAAATCCCTTTAATTGCAAAGAAACTGGCTAAGAAGAATATTTATGATGGTGTGATTTGTTTAGGAGCGGTTATTAGAGGTGCAACAGCTCATTTTGATTTTGTTTCTAGTGAAGTTTCAAAAGGAATTGCAAATGTATCTCTTCAAGAGGAATTGCCAATTATATTTGGAGTATTAACAACTGATACAATTGAGCAAGCGATAGAACGCGCGGGTACAAAAGCAGGTAATAAAGGTTCAGAAGCAGCACTTGCTGCAATAGAGATGGCCAATTTAATGAAAACATTAGGATAAAGTTTAAAGAGACTTCTAAGTCTCTTTTTTTACGGGAAATGCTATTAAAGGGGATGATATATTGTCTATATAATTATTCTCGTATGTTAAATAAAGAAATGTCATTAAGAATACAGGCAACTGATTTAGCACTTAGAGACAATTTAACAAAAACATACAACAGAAATATTTTAATGAATGTAGATGAAATGCTTTTAAAAGAAAGTACAAACGTAGTTATAGTTTTACTTGATATAGATAATTTTAAAATGATTAATGATACATTTGGTCATATTTATGGCGATCAGGTTTTGGTGTCGTTAGGCACATTATTAAATCAAATAATTCCAACTGAGGATCTTGTTATACGATATGGCGAGAAGAATTCCTAATCTTATTACAAGATATGACAGAAAAACAGGTTTATCATATGATTGAATCAATAAGAATTCAGTTCAATCAAATGACCTATAATTGGTATTACTTAGAGAATGAGTTAGCATTTTCTGCAGGTATTATAAAGAAGAAAGATTTAGAGATGTTTTCATCGGGTATAGATAGAGCGGATAAAAAACTATATCAAGCAAAATCTGAAGGTAGAAATAAAGTGATTATGTAAAGACCACTACCGTGGTTTTTTTGCTATTTAAATAATTTCGATTATTTAATCAACTTAGGGTATCATTTCATATTTTATTGTAGTATACTGTGTAGATGCGAGTAACGAACAAAATTATGTTAATATAGATGAGAGGTTTATTATGAAAAGACAAGACATTTTAAATGTGGCAGTAATTGCCCATGTTGATGCAGGAAAATCAACACTTGTAGATGCGCTTTTATCACAAAGTGGCGTATTTAGAGCGAACGAAGCAGTAGTAGAACAAGTTATGGATTCAAATGATTTAGAGAGAGAAAGAGGTATTACGATTACTTCAAAGAACTGTGCAATCGAGCATAGTGGATTAAAAATCAATATCGTTGACACACCGGGTCATGCTGATTTTTCATCTGAAGTAGAACGTATTATCAGAACCGTAGATACAGCAATTTTATTAGTAGACTCAAGTGAAGGGCCAATGCCACAAACTAGATTCGTACTTCAAAAAACTTTAGAACGTGGTTTAAGTCCGATTTTATTTATCAACAAAATTGATAAAAAAGATCAAAGAGCGGAAGAAGTTGTAGATATGACATTTGACTTATTTGTTGAGTTAGGTGCTACAGATGAGCAACTTGATTTCCCTATTGTTTATGGTATCGCTAAAGATGGTGTTGCTATAATTGATATGGAAGATGAAAGAAATAACTTAGAGCCTTTATTTGAGTTAATGGTTGAACGTTATGAAACATATCCAGATCTAGATGAAGAACCTTTACAACTTCAAGTGTCATCATTAGCTTACGATGATTATTTAGGACGTTTAGGTATTGGAAGAATCACTAAAGGTACGGTTAAAAAAGGTCAAACATTAGCAATTGCTAGAAGAGACGGTACAGTAGGTAAAGGTAAAGTTTCTAAGTTATTGGTTAACGAAGGCCTAAAGAGAGTCGAAAAAGACATGGCTCACAGTGGTGATATCGTTGTTTTAGCAGGATTTAATGATATCAGTATCGGTGAGACTTTAGGTGTTGCGGATAAATTAGATCCAATGCCAATGATTGAAATTGAAGAGCCAACACTTTCTATGAACTTCTATGTAAATGATTCACCTTTTGTTGGTGAAAGTGGTAAGTTCTTAACA
>Ga0209379_10000880_pt1 | contig 21592 bp, 16 predicted proteins | sample tdDd001_FD_187124 | JGI IMG/M metagenome (GOLD analysis project Ga0209379, IMG submission 187124) | Marine sediment microbial communities from the Atlantic coast under amendment with organic carbon and nitrate - tdDd00.1 (SPAdes)... | ecosystem: Environmental > Aquatic > Marine > Coastal >...
TCCTTGGCAGAAGCGTAACCTCAATGATTAATAAGTGCAGGCATGAATCAATGAAGTATCAGATTATTCCCGTTACTCCGTACCAGCAAAATTGCAGCCTTATCTGGTGTAACAACACGATGAAAGGAGCGGTTATCGATCCCGGTGGCGATCTGGAGCGTATTTTAGCCGAAGTGAAAAAGCTGGGAGTTACAGTCGAAAAAGTACTACTTACCCATGGTCATATCGACCATGTAGGGGCCGCAAAGCGTCTTGCCGATCACCTGGGTATTTCGATCTTGGGCCCACACAAGGATGATAGCTTTCTACTCGAAACCCTACCGGATCAGAGCAGCGATTTTGGTTTCCCGGCCTGTGAGGTTCTTGTACCCGGTGAGTACCTTGAAGATGGTGCAAGTGTGACTGTAGGCGAGCAGGCATTAAAGGTCATTCATTGCCCTGGTCACACACCCGGTCACGTGGTTTTTTACTCTGAAACCGATAAGAGGGCGTGGGTTGGGGATGTACTGTTTCATGGTTCCGTTGGTCGAACAGACTTTCCTCGTTCGAGCCACCAGGATCTTATCGATTCGATCACGAAAAAGCTTTGGCCTTTAGGTCGAGAGGTTGAATTTGTGCCGGGTCATGGTCCAATTTCTACCTTTGGCAATGAAAGGGATCAAAATCCCTTCGTTGCGGATCAGCTTTTCTATTAAACGACTTAGCTGACGCAAGTGGTATACCGTTTGCTTTTAGCTCATTGCGTATTCGAGTGATATAGAGAAAAAGTCATAACTTATGTGTTGTGGCTTTTTTTGTTGTTTTGTCTTGTTCTGGAATGTGTTTACCCCTTTCACAGGTAATAGATATTTTTCCTGTCGCTATTAAACAGCGATAACTTAACCGGGCTGAATGTATAAAATCACTAACCAATAGCCATTTATAGTTGTGCATTTGTTGGTACTTTTACTACATAAAAAATTATTTTTAAATAAATAGCAGGTTTTTTAACCACAAATTCCAAAAATATGGCCTAGATCCTATTTTTGTTAACGAAAAGGGAGTAATTTAACTAAAAATAATATTCCAATGTAATGAGGGGTCATACATGGAAAATCGTTGGCAAGTTGCCATATCGGCAGGATTACTTGCAGCCGTCTGGTGTGGTGTAGCAGACACATTTCATCTGGTTACCTGGATTGGCTTTTTAGGTTGCAGTACCTATTTCGCACAACCTAAGGCTAACTTCCAAGGGGTAGTCGTTACCTGGTGTACCAATCTGTCAGGTGTATTCTGGGCTTGGTTGATCATCACTGGTAGTGGTTATTTTGATACACCTTTAATGGGGTATCTGTTTACCGGCATTGCAACTTCTGCGATGTGTCTACAAGCAAGTTATCAAAAACTCTCTTTTATTCCCGGGGCATTTATCGGTTGTTGTACAACCTTTGCCATGGGCGCCGATCTGGCGAATATCCTGCCCGCGTTAATTCTTGGTGCATTATTAGGTTACAGCATGACATTGCTAACCTCACAACTCATCACTATCAAACTGAAATGGCTTGAGATTAGAGATACAAGCTCTGCCGCGACAACCAGTTCTGGTACAACGACAGAATAATTTTGTATTGGTATTATACTTAATACCAATCGACATTAGAAAGTGATCCATTCGGAGAGCATCTGGCTGTTTAATTCAAGGCGAAAGAGGGAAGAGATAGTGTTCCCTCTCAAGCAAATTAAACGCTGAAGCTGGCTGCCGGAAAAAACTCCTGAAAGGCGAGCCTTAGTGCTAACGTCATCACTTGATGAACACCTCTATATGCCGACTGGTTTAACAACTGAAATATCTAAAATAGACTGTTAATGTCGATCTGGGTAACTGCAGAGGATCTTTGCTCTTATCTTCTCTTAAGATAATCGCGTTGGTAATGAATATGAAACAGATTGAATTTAGAAAAATTGATGCGCTGATGATCAAGCTCAGCCTGAACGGCAAGTTTTTTGTGCTTTGTTTATTAGTCGCCCTAATTACCACAAGCATAGCCTTGGTTAATTTAAATTATGCTAAGCAAAATGCTGCAGACAGCTCTCAGGCAAGAGCACAGGCAATGGTCGATAGCTTTGCTAAAGTGGCGGCGAGTCAAAACCTGAGTGGCAATGATTTGAGTACATTCGCTGACCGACAAGGCTTGCGCCTCGGTGGTCAGATGAAGGCTTCTCGTCAAGGTGAACAGGTGACGGTGGCTGCGCCGGTGGGAGGACAATCTCTTCAATTAAGCATCAATGTGAAGAAGTGGGAAGAGCAGGCTCTATCGGATGCGAGCATGATGCTGTGGGTTGCTCTGATAGGGTTACTACCGCTTTTCCAGCTAAGCTATTGGACCTCGACCTCACTCGGTGGCGGTTTATGGGATATGTATATCGCCATAAAACGTCTGGCTGACGGCGATCTGTCCCAGCGTCTCAATTTTTTTGGTGTCGATGACTTCAGTATGATCGCCAAAGAGATAGACCGCAGCGCCGATAATATGAGTGAGATGGTAACGGCGATAGGAAATAACGCAGGCACTCTTGCTCAGGCGGCCGATGAGTTTAATCAGCAAGCCAAACAGAGCGATGAGTTGATTGGTTTCCAGCATCAGTTCCTCGATACGGTCGCAGTGGCTATGGATCAGATGACAGCCGCTATCGAAGAGGTGTCGCGTAATGCGGCCAATACTTCAGACCAAACAAAAGATAACTCCAATCAGGCGGAAGTGAGTAAGAAACAGATCTCCGAGGCCGTTGCGCGTATTTCAACCTTAGTGAATAAGATTGATTCTGCATCAGAGTCGGTTTCACAGCTCTCTCAAAATGCATCTGAGATTGGCGCTGTAGTAACAACCATTAATGGGATATCTGAACAGACCAACTTGCTTGCGCTCAATGCGGCGATTGAGGCTGCCAGAGCCGGTGAACAGGGCAGAGGGTTTGCCGTGGTTGCCGATGAGGTAAGAACCTTAGCGGGACGTACTCAGCAGGCCACCGTAGAAATTCAATCTATGATTGAAGGATTGCAGAGCGGCTCATCGACGTTATCGACGGTTACCCATGAAATTGTTGAACAGGCCGATCAGGGTCGTAATGCGATAGTCTCTGTCGGTGAAGATGTGGACTCTATGGCCAACTCCACCAATGATGTGTTCGATATGAGCTCTCAGATAGCGGCATCGGCGGAAGAGCAGAGTGTTTCTGCCAGAGATATTGCAACTCAGCTTAATGATATTCGTGAACAATCGGATACGATTAAGCAAACAGCTCAGCGTTCAGTCGCCTTGGCCTCCGAGCTTAGCCAATCTTCTGTAGAGTTAGAGTCTATCCTGGGACAATACAGGTTAGCTTAATCGGCCTGTTTGTTAACTAGTCTAGCGAGTACAAACGCCTATTTCATCCTATGACCTCCAAGGACGGAGTAAATGTCATTTGATGCCTGGAGCATCTTTGACCCATGGGAAATTGGCATAAATGTTCCAGACATAAAAAGCCCCTTGTTTCTTGTGAACAAGGGGCTTTTTATTTTGAATGACAGTGATTAGCCCGTATTAAAGTGCCGCGGCAACCTCTGTACCTTGTTTAATGGCGCGTTTGGCATCAAGCTCAGATGCGATATCGGCGCCGCCTATCAGGGTCACCTCGATGTTTTCGGCGATTAAGCGTGAGTGCAGTGCTCTGTGCGAGTCTTGTCCGGCGCAGATAACGATATTATCTACCGCTAAAATCTGAGTCTCACCATCGACAGTGATATGCAGTCCTTGCTCATCAATTTTGTCGTAGTGGGCACCCTTGATCATTTTCACCCCTTTATTTTTCAATACGGTACGATGGATCCAGCCTGTGCTTTTACCTAAACCATCGCCAACTTTTGTCTTTTTACGTTGGATCAGGAATATCTCACGGGGGGAGGGCTCACCTTGAGGCTGTATCAGACCACCCGGCGTTGAAACCGTAAGGTCGACTCCCCACTCTTTCATGTAGCTTTCTTTATTCAGGCTCGACGATTGCCCCTGATGGGACAGGTACTCACCCACATCGAAACCTATGCCGCCGGCCCCGATAATGGCGACTCGTTTTCCTACTTTTCTTTTATACTTCAATACGTCTAAGTAGGTCATCACTCTGGGGTCGTCGATTCCGGGGATATCCAGTTGACGAGGAGTGATCCCGGTTGCGAGAATCACTTCATCGAAACCGGTTAAGTTTTCCGGCTCAGCCTTTGTATTGAGCTTAAGGTTAACGCCGGTAAGTGTTATCTGTTTTTGGAAATATCTTAGTGTTTCACTGAACTCCTCTTTCCCCGGTACCTGCTTGGCGATGTTGAATTGTCCCCCGATTTTATCATCGGCTTCGAAGAGGGTGACGCTATGACCACGTCTGGCGGCGGTGGTTGCCGCTGCGAGTCCGGCTGGCCCCGCACCCACCACGGCGATAGTTTTGAGCTCTGTGGCGGGTTCGATGATCAATTTCGTTTCATGACAGGCTTGGGGGTTAACCAGGCAGGAGACCAATTTCATCTGGAAGATATGATCTAAACAAGCCTGATTACAACCGATACAGGTATTGATTTCATCGGCCCTGTCCGCCCCGGCTTTTAGCATAAAATCGGGATCGGCCAACATAGGGCGAGCCATCGAGATAATATCAGCATTACCTTGCGCCAAAATATCTTCAGCGACTTCGGGGGTGTTGATCCTGTTGGTGGTACATAAAGGGATCGTCACCTCCTTCTTCATCCGCTTGGTTATCTCGGCAAAGGCGCCGCGGGGGACGCTGGTTGCAATTGTCGGAACTCTGGCCTCATGCCAGCCTATGCCTGTGTTAATGATGGTGGCACCGACCGCTTCTATCCCTTTGGCCAGCTCAACGACTTCCTGCCATGTACTGCCATCCTCCACCAGATCCAGCATGGAGAGACGATAGATGATGATAAACTCCTTGCCGACGGCCTCTCGGGTTCTTCGTACTATCTCCAATGCCAAACGAATACGATTTTGATAACTGCCGCCCCAACGATCGGTTCTGTGATTGGTATGCTTACAGATAAACTGGTTAATGAAGTATCCTTCTGAGCCCATTATCTCGACGCCATCATAACCGGCAACCTGAGCGTTCAGCGCACAGGTGACGAAGTCCTGGATCTGTTTCTCAATTCCGGCTTCATCGAGCTCCTTTGGTACAAATGGATTTATCGGTGCCTGTATGGGTGAGCAGCTGACTAACTGAGGCTGATAGGCGTAGCGGCCGGTATGCAATATCTGCAGGCAGATCACCCCATCTTCTTTGTGTACGGCCTCGGTGATTAACCTGTGTTTGTTGATATCTTCATCGGTGGCGATCATGGCCGCATTCGGCATGCCACCACCTTCGACGTTAGGTGCAAACCCTCCCGTGACTATCATGCCTATCCCGCCAGCTGCACGTCTGGCGTAGTAGGCGGCCATGCGTTCAAAGCCGCCCGGTGCCTCCTCTAAATTGGTGTGCATCGAGCCCATCAAACCACGGTTTTTGATTGTTCTAAAGCCTAAGTCTAATGGCTCCATTAAATGGGGATAGGATTTGCTCATCGTGTAATACCTGATAATTATTGTTTGGTTAAAGATAGAGCGAATGATAGGATTGGCCAATGACCAAGTGTTACAAATTGATGATTGTAATTTGCATAGGGCTATCCAATGAAGTTAGGTGATATTTCTGTTTCATATATTGAAATTGTGATTAAGGCGATGGAACACCTGGATATTGATGTCGGTGATATCCTGGCTAAATACTCCATCAATCAGGCCGCACTCTCTTCACCCGATGCCAGAGTGACCATTCCAAAATTTATGCGTATCGGTCATGACTGCATTACTAAAAGCTGCGCCCCCTGGTTTGGATTGGTGATGGGGGAGGTGACGACGCCGACGAATTTAGGTATTGCAGGTCTGCTCGCATTGTCGGCGCAAAACCTGAAGCAAGCTTGTGAACAAATTAGCACCTATGAGTTGCTCAACAAGTATAACTCCAGAGGGCAATCTCAGTTCTATGTCAGTCACTCTTTCGGTATGGAGCAGGGGAGGAGCCGGGAGCTGTGCCGCGATTACGGCGTCGAAGATGGTCAGGGCGTGTTAATGTTTTACTCCATCAACCCCTATAATGAATACAATCATTTTGTCGTCGACTCGGTCTTATCGGGGTGGCATAGCGTCATTAAAGCGCTTTGTGGTCGGGAAGATGCGGTTGCTAAGGTCTGTTTTGAGTTCCCGGCGCCAGCTTATGCGGATAAATATGCCGAATATTTCAATTGCGAAGTCCTCTTCGAACAAGCTGATAATTTTCTGGTGTTAAATGCACAGGCCTTGAGTTGGCCCTGCTTGAATCGCAGTGGGCCGACATTTGAGTTGTTAAGACGAGGAGCCGATGAAGATCTTGAGAAGGCTCGCTTAGGCTTGAGTTTTCATGAGAAGGTCAGCCGCGCTATCGGGCCCTTGCTTGACGGCACTACACCGACTCTGGAGCAGGTATCCGGGCAGCTTAATATGGCCCCGTGGACGGTGAGGCGTAAGTTGGTCGATGAAGGGGGAAGTTTTCAAAAGACACTCAATGAGACCCGCCGAGATCTGTCTATCTCCTATGTGCGCGACACCGCACTGACGTTAGGCGAGATAGCCTACCTGTTGGGGTTTGGCTCTCCCACCGCTTTTCAACGTGCATTTAAACGCTGGACCGGAGAAGCGCCGGGAGGGTTCAGATCACGACATACATCGAAAGATTAACCGAGACTCATTCGATGTATGTCTTATAGTTTGATGAGTTAAGCCGTCATCTTAACCGGCTCGGTCTCATCCTTTAGTTTTCTGCGTAATATCTTACCTACGGGGGACATAGGTAGTTCAGTCCTGAATTCATAAAGGCGTGGGATTTTATAAGCTGTCAGTTTGTCCTGGCAGAAGTCCTTGATCTCATCGCCGTTCAGGCTGGCGTTATTGTTTGTCACAACATAGAGTTTGACGATTTCGCCACGTTTAGGATCCGGAACACCTATAGCTGCACAATTGATCACATCCGGATGGGTGGCCACAACGGCCTCAATTTCATTTGGAAAGACATTAAATCCCGAGACAATGATCATATCTTTAACGCGGTCGACAATACTCACATAACCATCATCATCTATGATGGCAATATCTCCGGTGAGTAACCATTCACCGTCTTCGGTGAATGACTCTCTCGTTGCCTTAGGACGATTCCAGTAGCCCTTCATTACCTGAGGCCCCTTAATACAGAGCTCACCTCGTTCTCCTATTGCAACTTCTTCACCGATAGCATTAATGCATTTCAGCGCTGTTCCCTGCAGGGCCTGACCTACAGTCCCTTGTCGTTCCAGGCCGTTAATCGGGTTCATACATACAGCAGGAGAACACTCGGTTAAGCCATAAGCCTCTGAAATACCGACCCCGGTGATCGCTTTCCATCTGTTGGCTGTATCGTCGATCAGTGCCGTTCCGCCCGATAGGGTAAAAATCAGTTCACTGAAATCCAACTCTTTAAAGTTCGGACTCTCCATCAGGGATACAAAAAGGGTGTTGAGCCCCATAAGCCCGGTGATCTTAAATGGCTTCATCGCCTTGATAAAGGTCTCAGTGTCTCTGGGATTGGCGATCAGTACGCTATGTTCACCTAAGCGGAAGAACGCCATCATATGTACGGTAAATGAGTAAATATGGTAGAGCGGCAGGGGGGCGACCATAATCGACTGTTTATTATCTTCTATAAGAGGGTTACCTTGTTCATCGGTTTGACCCACTACAGAGCCTGCTTGCAGCATGTTGGCAATGATGTTGGCATTGGTGAGCTCGGCGCTCTTTGCAACGCCTGTGGTCCCGCCGGTGTATTGCAAGACTATGGTGTCATCCGGGTTTGCAAGGTGAGCCGGAGTAAAGCCTTTACCCTTACACAGTTTGAGTGCTTTTCTGAAAGAGATGGCTTCAGGCAGATGATATTTGGGGACCATCTTCTTGATATGTTTGACGGTCGAGTTGATTAACACTCGTTTCACGCCGGGTAGCATATCGGCAAGGCTGGCAACCATGACCAGCTCCAGATCCGTCTGTTCTTGAATATTTTCCACCGATTTTGCAAAAATATCCATACAGAGCAGAGCCTTTGCCCCCGAGTCGTTAAACTGGTGGATCATCTCCCGCTCGGTATATAGGGGGTTGGTATTGACGATTCTGAGGCCAGCTCTGAGCGCACCGTATACGGCAATAGGGTATTGCAAGGTGTTGAGCATCTGAATAGCGATGGCATCACCCGGGATTAATGAGGTATGGTTTTGCAGATAATGAGCAAAAGCGGCGCTGTATGCGTCAATCTCTTGAAAGGTTAATGTATGGCCTAAGCTGGTAAATGCCGGCCTGTCAGCATATTTTATAAATGCTTCCTCGATGGCCTGAACTGCCGAGCTGTATTCATTGAAATTAATTTCATCTTTAATTCCTGAAGCGCGCTTACCATCCCAAAAAGATGCTTCCATATTTCCCTCTCAGCTCTTCATCAGCTTGTTATTCTTGACTCAACGAACACGCTTGCTTGTGATGTTCGTCTCGAAAATCTATTTTTATATGATGACTATCACTTAAATTGAAAGTGATGAGAAGTGACTCAAGATAACAAATTAGTACCCCAAACAAACGGGCGTTTTAATCAAGTGACTGAATGCTACTGTTTCTGCGGGAAACCCAATATTTGGTGATGATTAGGGGTGTTGGTTAACCAGCTGCTTTTAAGTGAGTTGATTGATATTTGAGGGAATAAGATTAAGGCTGGATGTATAAAAGAGAGGGGCTATAGCCAGTGATTGAAACTGGCTATAAACCCCCACAGATGTTTCATTCGGTATGAAAATATTCTTACTTGAACGTGCTCCAGATCGGGGCATGGTCGGAAGGCTTTTCTATGCCTCTAAGCTCGTAATCTACATCGGACTCGACCAGACGTTCTGCCAGTGACTTAGTTGCTAATACGACGTCGATTCGTAGTCCACGGTTGTCAACGAAGCCTTTGCTGCGATAATCAAACCAGGAGTAGCGTTCGCTGCGATCCGGGTGAAGTTCACGGAAGGTGTCTACCAGACCCCAGTCCATCAATGTCTTCAGCCATTCACGCTCTTCGGGTTGAAAACTGCACTTGCCGGTTTTTAGCCAGCGTTTGGCATTGGGCGCTCCGATGCCGATATCGAGATCCACCGGTGAGATGTTGATGTCACCTATGACGGCGATATCTTCATCCGGGGTGTGGTGTTCGTTAAGATACACCATCAGATCTTTATAGAACTTGCGTTTTGCCGGGTACTTAGTCTCATGGCTGACATTATCGCCTTGAGGGAAGTAGCCATTTAATACCGTCAACGGTCGACCATTTTCCTGGGTGAATGTCCCCATGATCATGCGGCGTTGCGCCTCATCATCGTCGGTTGGAAACCCTTTTTGTACTTTTACAGGCTCAAGTTTAGATAACATGGCGACACCGTAATGGGCCTTGCCGCCATGATAGTGCACCTTGTAACCCATAGCTTCGACATCTTCTACCGGGAATACGTCGTCATGGGCCTTAGTTTCCTGCAAGCCGATCACATCAGGCTGGTGGCTATCAATCAGCGCCTGTAGTTGGTGTAACCTGGCGCGAATACCATTGATATTAAAAGAGATGATTTTCATCAATCAAAGTTCCTGATATCTATTCCTAAACTCACCTTACGGCAATACACGTTTAAATGGCTTAACGATAACCTTCTCATACACGCCAGCCGCAATATAGGGGTCCTGATCGGCCCATGTCTGAGCATCTTCGAGTGATGCAAAATCGGCGACGACTAAAGAACCGGTAAAGCCAGCTTCCCCCGGATTTTCATTATCGACAGCTGGGTGAGGCCCGGCGACTAAAAGGCGTCCTTCATCGGCAAGCAGTTGCAAACGAGCCAAATGCTCAGGTCGCGCGCTTAAACGCTTTTCTAAACTGTTCTCAACATCTTGAGAGGAGATCATATACCACATGGTTATCGTTCCTTTTATCTGTTCCGGCGCGAAATTATTGATGTTAAGGGGCTTACCCTTACTTATTATTTAACTCTTTCTTATGTTCTTCAGGCATATTTTTATAGAGGTAAATCACGGTAATAACCGTATTGACTAAGGTAAGAGCCGTTAAGCCGAAGACCTTAAAGTTGACCCAAACCTCTTGTGGCAGACTAAATGCCACATAGATATTAACCAGGGCACAAGCAACAAAGAAAGATACCCAGTACCAGGTGACATGAGCCCAAATTCTGTCTTCAACCACTAACTCTTTGCCAAGCATACTCTTGAGAATTGGCTTGTTGATCAGTTGACTGACGGCAAGGGCAATGGCGAATAGGGCATAGACGACGGTGACTTTCCACTTGATAAATGCATCATCATGAAAGACAAGGGTGAGGGTACCGAAAACTGTCACCATAACGAAGGTGATGAGGTGCATCTTCTCTATTTTTTTGTAAAGCAGGTAGGTCACTATCAACTGCAGGGCAGTGGCGGCAATTAATGCACCGCTGGCAGCATAGATATCGAATAACTTATAGACGGCAAAGAAAATCACTAACGGCAGAAAATCGAGCAGTTGTTTCATAGGAGTTTTACTAAACTAAGTATTCAAAAAGTGGGGCTGAGTGTAACACGCAAGCCCGGTTTGATAAACGTCATTGCTCAGTTGCCAGTGCGGCCACGTATCAGCGATGAAACATAGGTGGGATATGCCTAGTTCTGAGAGGCTACAAGTGCTTGCCAGCTCTTCGGGAGGGGTTTTATCCAGGTATCGATTTGGCATCTGTCCGTCATTAACTGTTTCGTCTGTTTAGCCTGCTTTAAGCTTAGGTGTTGCGAGGTGAGGTAATAGGTTTCATTGTGATGTCTGATGAGTAAATTAATGTTTTCACATCGAAACCTGCTTAAGTCATCGGGGCGGGTGCGCCCGGCGTAGATCTGCAGTACATACCAGTTCTGTTCATCTTGGACCAGAGGCTCGTTCGATTGATTGCTGTCGATGTTTGATAAAGCTTTAGCACCAGCACCAATTTCAGGGGATAGCTCTATAAGAGCGTGCTCAGTTTCAGGTTCGGTGAACGGCGTTTCTTCCAGCTCGGAGAGCCCATCGCCACCGTTAATCGTGTCGCCATTATTGTCCTCGACAGAACCTGGTGCTTTATCAGATAACGCTTGGGGAGTCAGTGAGTTATGCGCTGCTATGGAGTCTTGTTGTTTCCGCTCTGAGTGAACATCTCTATCCAATGCCAAGGGTTGCGGGGGATTTTGTTTCGCCATCACAGCGGTTTGTGTCATAACCTTTTTTTCTACTCTGTCAGTTGGCTTGTTTGGAACGCTATAGGTTAATGTCAGCGTAAGGGTCAATAACACCGCGATGGTTGAGGCCGCCATAGCGGTAAGCGTAATGAAAAGTGAGCGGTCATCGCGTGGCTTTATTTTTATTGCAGGGGTTTGACTGACGGCAGTAGAGATAATATTTGAATCTATGGTGGTTTTTGATTGAGCATGGCCAATCATCAAAGCTTGCTCACAGAGCTGGTTAATCAAAGAGGGCCGCCCTCCACTGTATCTATGTACTGCCTTCAAGGCTGCTGGAGCAAACAGTGGATCGTGATGGCCAGCCACCCTTAGGTGATGTTGTATGTATGCACAGGTCTCTGATTGGGATAGTGAAGGGATGTGATACCTGGCGGTGATCCTTTGTGAAACTTGTCTAAGATCATCTTGTTTCAACATCTGAATTAACTCGGGTCTACCAACCAAAATCAACTGGAGTAATTTTTTTGTGTCAGTCTCTAAGTTTGTCAGTAGCCTGAGTTGTTCCAGTACTGAGGTGCTGAGATGTTGTGCTTCGTCTATGATAAGCAAGGTGCTACGGCCTTGAGCATCATTATTGAGCAAAAATTGGCAGATAAGGTCGGTAAAGCACTTGACGCTGGATGTATCTTTATATGGAATATTCAGCTTATTACATATGGTTGCCAGTAACTCTAGTTCGGTAATTGAAGGGTTAGTTATCAAGGCTGCGTCGTGTGTCGTCGACACTTTATTGAGAAAAGCATTTACCACGCTTGTTTTGCCCGCGCCCTCTACACCGGTTAACAGTACGAATCCGCCGGTTTCATTTAAACCGTAATTCAGGCAGGTCAGGGCCTCTCTGTGATGCTCACTGAGAAACAGATTTTTCGAAGAAACGTCGTTCGAAAATGGATTGTCATTGAGTCGGTAAAACGCTTGAAACATAAGAGTCCTCAACGTCTTTTTATATAGGTAAAGAGTCTTCAACGTCCGTTGTAAATGTAGAGAGCCTTCAGCGTCTTTTTTTAAAGGTAGAGAGCCCTCAGCGCAAGTTGTTAATGTAGAGTCATCAACGTCTTTTTATAAAGGTAGAGAGTCCTCAACGTCTTTTTATATAGGTAAAGAGTCTTCAACGTCTTTTACAAAGGTAAACAGCTCTCAGCGCCAGTTTTAATGTAGAGCCCTCAGCATCAGTTATGAATATCGATAGCCTTCAACGTCCGTTGTAAAAGTAAAGTCTTTTATAAATTTAAGGGGTTATCAAGCTCTTTTTAGACGTTAAAAGCATAAGCGGCATTTTGAGTTTTAGCAAGTGAAGGGCAGATAAGGGGAAAGGTCAAAGCCTTGAATTGAATGCTATTGGTTTAAAATAAAAAGGCCTGAAAGCGGCAAAACTATCAGGCCTTAACAACATTGTGACTCTCTAGCGGTATTACTCTGCGTCAGCCTTGGTGATCTGCTCTAATCTGGCTTCATGATCAAGCTTGTAGTCAGGCATCTCTTTACCATCATTTTTCAGGTAGTGATCCATCCAGCGCATCAGTCGCAGGTTGTAATCATACTGAGCGGCGACTTTCTTGTTACCGTGACCTTCACCCGGGTAATAAACCAGACGTACATCTTTCCCCTGAACTTTCATGTAACGGTACAGCTCCATAGATTGAGCCGGATGAACGCGGGGATCATCTTTACCATGCATGATCAGTAGTGGTGTTTCTGATTGACCCGCCCAGTAGATAGGACTGCGCTCAAGGTACCACTGCCACTTGTCCCAAGGATATGAACGGGCATGTACTAAGTGCATCTCGTTAGAGATATCTGTAGTACCAAACTTTGAAAGCTGATTTGTCACACCTACAAACATCACACTTGCGGCGAAATGCTTGGTCAGTTTTGTTGCTGCCCATGCCGAAGCATAACCGCCGTAAGAGCCGCCGGTAATACCCACTTTCTTGCTATCGACTAAGCCCATTTCGACTAAGTGCTCTTTAAAGTCCACTAAATCATCGAACTCTTTACCCGCATAATCGTTTTGTCCAAGTTTAGAATAGTCGACTCCTTTACCTGTACTGCCGCGATAGTTGGGATAGAAGACGGCATAGCCTTGCGCCGCAGCCATTTGACCCGGACGAGAATAGTTAGTGACCCAACCATCTTTGTCATGGCTTTCAGGACCGCCGTGTACCGACATGATAAGAGGGTAACGTTGGCCTTTCTTGTGATCCAATGGGTAGATCAATACACCACCGATATCTACACCATCACGCGCCTTGAACTCAATAGACTCTTGTTTTGCAAAACGCTTATCGCCTAACCAGGCATTTGAGTGGGTAAGACGAGTCTGCTTATGTTTATTGCCACGCAGCATAAACACTTCGTTTGGATGCTCGGCAGTATTGCCCTTTAAGACAACCGTTGCATCGGAATCTGAGATACTCAGTTTGCCGGCGATGAATTTACCGCCCTTAACTACCTCTTTGTATTTTGTTTTACCGGGTTTGATGGTGGCGACTACCGACTGAGTATCTACATTCGCGATTAAATACAGCGTGTTTTCATCGTTAGCCCACTCAAAATCGGCTACATGGCCCCTGAACTCTGGCAACCAATCGGTCACTTCACCGGTTTTAACATTGCCCAGGAACAGGCGTCCCGTTGCCGGATCGTGCTTATCTTCGGCGCCATGAATGGCGATATATTTACCGTCATGGGAAAACTCGGCTGCGCCTAACTTTCCTTCGGTAATAAAGGTCGTTATGGTTTTTTGAGTGGCGATATCGACTATCTGCCACTTAGATTTCATGTACTTATCGTCGATCAGAGCCGTTGGTTGAGTCTTGATTAACAGCGTTTCTCCCTTAGGAGACCAATGCATGTCCGAGACATAATCTTCTATCTCCCATGCCTTTGGTTTTAGCGGCTTGTCGGTAATGGCGAGGTCGACAACAAACAGTTGTTTGTTTTTTAAGTTTTCCTCGTAGATCTCAGCCTTAAAACCCAGCTCCTTAAGTTTCTTCTCAGACTTCTCTTTGGCTGGCATGGCCAAAAGAGCGATCTGCTTATTATTTTCACTCAGAGAGAAGTGTCCGATATCGGTACCATCGAGCGCCATGGTCTTAAGGGCCTGGCCGCCATTGAATGGGATCTGATATAGGTTGACGAATTCATCATCACCCATCTTGGCAAGAAAATAGATCAAAGTACCGTCGTTTGACCATTGGATCTGTTTGATATTCACTTCGCCAGTGATGTAAGGACGCTCAACGCCTTTATCGTCGACAATATATAGCTCGCCCCAATTCAAGCCATCTTTGTCCTGATAAAGTTTTCTCGGCACCGAACGGGTAAATGCTACGCTGTCACCGTCAGGGCTGACTTGTACCTGAGCCACCTGTTGCAAGGTTGCCAACTCTTCAGCCGTTATAGCTTCGCTTGCTGAAGCCGAAAAGCTCAGCAGGCCGACGGCAATAGCTAAAGCATGTTTGGCATGTTTTATCTTGTTCATTTAAATAATGACTCCAGTTATCTTTATTTTTAATGTGGTCATCTTGATCTGGTCGGGGATTATAGGGGCAATCGATACAAAACAAAAACAAATCTCATACAAAGATAGCGAATCTTGGTAATGAAAAATTTGTTATGGGTAAGGGAGTGCTGCACTAATAGCAATCGGTGCAATAAACAGATCCCCCTAATCGAGTCCTGGCAGGTTCAGGTCTGTTTGCCCTGCCGGTTACCCGGCAAGGCCTGAAATGGAACTAGAACAGATAGCGATATTGAACCTGTAGTGTGCGGGGAGCACCCTGTGATGCGATAGGGTACTCGGCGCGGTGGCCGTGCTTGAAGATACTCTGAGTCACTTCACTATCGAAAAGGTTATCTATGGTGAATGAGATTTGCTGATTAAGATCTGAGGTTAACCAATATTGGGCACCCAGACTCGCGATAACATAGTCGCCAGCGGTTAGCCCGTAATCCAGGAATTTCCCTACATACTTTCCGCTGAGCCAGAAGTTAAGTTCATCTGATGTGTGATAATTGAGCATGCTAAACCCGGTGAACTCAGGTACTCGTGAGATCTGCTCACCGGTATCCTGGCGCTCTGCATTGGCATAGCCCGCACTAAATTCAAACTCCAGATTTTCGGTAAAGTTAGTGACAAGATGAAAATCTGCGCCAAAGCTGGTTACATCTCCTGCCACATTATTGTATTGCCAGACCGCATTGCCGAGATCGGTTGCTTCAATCAGGTTATCGATATTCCGCCAAAAAGCATCGAAAGTTATATGGGTTTCTCCCTGAAAGGTGACTCCCAGGTTAATGTTCTTACTCGTTTCAGATTCGAGTTCCGGATTACCTAAGGTGCCGACTTGCGATTGTGACTCTTCAGCCGTGGGTTGGCGGTACCCATTAGCGATAGACCCTCTCAGCTGCCATTGTTGGTTCAACACATGGGTAATACCTAATGAGCCTACCCAGTGTTGGTCACTGTTTGAAATTCGGTTGAATCTTGCACCCAGTGAGAGAGCAGTATCGGGCAGTGCATTTAATGTCGGCTGGTATTGGATAAATGCAGCATAGTTGTCATCTTTTTCTGCGACAAATTCCATCACCTCATCGGCGCCATCATACTGCTGAAACTCAACACCCGTGAGGAGCTGCGATCCTGTATCGGTAAGGTAATTTGCCGATATTGTCGCTCCCATGTCGGTAAAACCCCAGTATGAATTCCAATATGCAACTTCTGTATTCCCTTGTTTATCCTTAGTTATTTCACTGTAATGAGAGTCCCATTCTTGATAATGAACCTTGGTTTGTAGCAGCAGTTGTTCACTGGCTTGATATTGCCAGTCGAGGTAGGAGAGTTGCTGCTCTCTGTCGTTCTCGCTTAAGATTGCATTGTAAGCCAGCGGACGCTCAAGCTTTCCCTTGTTAAGTTGGGTAAATATGCTGACACTATTATTTTCGTTGGGCTGCCAGCGAAGTTTTCCGCTGAAGTTATTCATCTGATAGCCACGCTCTTTATCTAACGCGGCTGTCGGTGAGTACTCTTCATCGGCCCAGAGTTGATATCCTTCAGATTGACTGGTACTCGCGCTGATGGTGTATTGAAAGTCGCCTACTTCAGCATTGACGAAGCCGCCGGCATCATAGCTTGGCAATGAATCTGCAGATAAAGAGATCTCTCCCTGATCATGGCCTTGGTATTGCTTAGTTATAATGTTGATAACACCTGCGATGGCATCGGATCCGTAGATGGCTGCTTGTCCCCCTTTGATAACCTCAATACGCTCGATCATCATGGGGTTTATCGTGTCTGTATAGGTCGATCCATAGAGACGGTTGTTTAGCCTGTTACCATCAATCAGCCAGAGAATATCTTTCGGACGGCTGCCCTGCAAAGAGTAATCGGTATCGGTGTGACGACCCGCCCGGCCATTAGCAAAAAGCCCTGGTACAAACTGAGTTAAAATCTTATTAATGTCGACACTACCGGCTTGAACAATCATCTCCTGACTTATAATTGTCACGTCACTACCAAGAGCGACATTGTTATAAGTCCCTTCTGTTTTATATTCAATTCCATGAACCGATATTCTTTCTATTTCATCATCGGCAATAACATAGTTAGATAATAAGAGTAGAGTTATTGCATAACTGATTTTTAATTTAGACATTATAATCCCTTTAATCTGTTTGTACGTTGGATGCAGTTTGATAATATTTTTCTTGCGGATTATAGATATTTTAATGGTGACAAAATTGCGCCAGATCATTATTGATACGTTTGATGTGAAAAAAATTATAAAAGTATTACTGGGGTGGTGTAAATAAAATAAAAGGCGGCACTATATAAATAAGTGCCACCTTTAGCATAAGCTTATTCAGGAAGTAATAATGGCTTATACAATTCCGGCTCGGCTTAGACGAGCAACCTTGACTCCCTTAAGCGCGGAGATTTGGTTAACCAGCAAGTTGACCTCAGATGCCTGGCCCTTGATGATGATGGTCTCTAAACAGTTATGGTGATCCACATGTACATGTGTGCTGCAAAGTACATGCACCAGATGATTATGCTGGATCTCGATGAGTTTCTCTGACAGTCCGCGTTGATGGTGATCGAACACTAAGGTGAGTACGCCAACTACATCTTCCTTGCTGATATTCCACTGTTTATCGACGATCCGATCTCTGAACAGATCCCGGATATACTCGGATCGAGACTGGTAACCACGCTCTTGTTGATCTAACTCAATCTCTTTAAACAATGACTCTGGCAGGGATACGGTAAAGCGAATAGTTTCGTCGGACATAATCGATAGATACTTAAATGCTAATGTAGAGCTAGTATCCTATACATATTGTACCAATGCATTAATTGAACTGTGATCTCTGTCAAGTATGCTCGTTTTATCTTGATAAATAAGTCCTTAAGAGGAGTTGAACAGTTGTGGTGTTACGAATCTGAAAGTAGTATTACTCATCGTTTTTCAAAGGTGAGCATCATAGGTGAGAACATTACTTGTTATTATCAGTCTGTTTTATACTTTAGTTTTTGTTAATTCAGCTAGTGCTCAGCCTAATACATTAACCATAGCTTTAGGCGCCGAACCGGATAGTGGATTTGACCCGATTTATGGTTGGGGTAAATATAATGATCCTCTATTTCAGTCTTCGCTAATAAAACGGGGTAGTAAATTAGAATTAGCCCCTGATTTAGCTTTATCCTGGACTTTATCTAAAGATAAATTGAACTGGGATATTAAATTAAGAGATGGAGTGTTATTTAGTGATGGAACTCAGTTAACGGCTGAAGATATTAAATTTACATTCGACACTGCAAAAGGTGCTGCAACTGTTCATGACTTAACTAACTTGTCTAAAGTCATTATTACCTCCAATGATTCACTATCATTTGAATTAAAAAATCCAGACATTAACTTTATTGACAATTTTATTAATCTGGGAATCGTACCCGCTCACTCTTATAACTCACATTATGGTCAAATGCCGGTTGGCACCGGGCCATTTGAACTGGTACGTTGGGATAGGGGGCAACAGTTAATTGTTAAAGTAAATCCCTATTATTACGGACAGAAGCCATTTTTTGAAAAACTACTCATAGTATTTAGCGATGAGGACAGCCGATATTCGCGCTTAGTGGCCGGCCAACTGGATCTGGCGGCTATAGCGCCGCGCTACGCTCAAGCTTTGCCTGCCGGCTTTAAACTCTGGAGCATAGAGTCGGTTGATAACCGTGGGATCTCCTGGCCCATGCAGAATGTTCAAACGGCTGATATAGGAAATGATGTCACAGCCCAGCTGGCTATCCGTCAGGCCATAGATAAGGTGATAGATCGCGATGTTCTCGTGGATCAGTTGCTCGATGGTCACGCAACAGTGGCATATTCAATTGCCGACGGTTTACCCTGGGGGCCAGCTGAGATCCCTATACAGGTGCCTCATGACAAGCAGCTGACTGAGGCGATAGCACTACTGGAGCAATCAGGCTGGAAGCTTATCGATGGCGTACGTCAAAAGCAGGGACTTAGGGCGAGCATGACACTCTACTACCTTGCCGGTGACAGTATTCGCGAACAGCTGGCCTTAACGGTAGCGCAGATGGTTAAGCCCTTAGGTATTGAGATACGCCCGAAAGGTGACAGTTGGGAGAACATCTATAAGCATATGCATAACCAACCTGTGTTATTTGGCTTCGGTAGCCATTCGGCCAGTGAAGTGAGATTTGTGCATCACAGTCAATATCGGGGGCGGGACTATTACAACGCAGGTTATTACGCTAATGCCGAGTTAGATGCCGTTCTCGACGGTGCCCGGCACGCAGCCTCCTGGGAGGAGTCACTGCCGTATTGGCGACAGGCTCAGGAACTTATCCGTCAGGATCTCCCCTGGACCTGGTTGGTGAACCTTCGCCATCTGTATGCCGCAAACCGCTGTCTGGATCTCGGTCATCCAGGAATTGAGCCCCACGGTCATGGGTGGCCACTCGCCAATAACATCAGTGACTGGCGCTGGACATGTCAGTAAGCTCCCCATTTTTCATCAGGTATCCATCAATGCTGGCGACAGGCTTAAGATTGGCATTGCAGCTGGTGTTAGTTATCCTCTTAGCCTATCTGCTACTGGCATGGTCACCGCTGGATCCCATAAATAGCTATTTGAATGGTAACCTTTTCGGGATCTCCGTTGAGCAGAAGGCGGCGTTAGTCTCCTCGTTAGGCCTGGATCAATCTGTGGCTCAACGCATGTGGCATTGGTTGTGTGAGCTTGTCCAGGGAAACTTGGGATTTTCACCTCTCTATCAACAGAGTGTGTTCGATATTATTAAGGAACGCCTTCCTATCTCTTTGTTGCTTATCGGCTTGAGTTGGCTTGCTTCATTGCTCTTTGGCTATGCATTAGGGCTGTTGGCTGGCTTCTACCAGGGGCGTTGGCTCGATAAAATTATCCGTAACTGTGCCTGGTTAGTGGCGTGTATCCCCTCATTTTGGTTAGGCATGCTATTAATCAGCTTATTTTCTGTGGCATTGAGTTTGACGCCTGTGTGCTGCGCAGCGCCTCTCGGGATGCAGTTTAGCGAACAAAGCCTGTTGAGCATGGCTTATCATCTCCTACTTCCGGTATTGACCTTGGCTCTTGTGCATATGGCACCGATTGTGCTGCATACACGGGAAAAGGTGATCGATGTGCTCGATAGTGATTTTGTGGAATATTCACGGCTTCATGGGGACAGCAAAGCCTCAGTATTGAGTTATCACGTGATCAAAAACAGTTTATTGCCTGCCATCGTGCTGCACTTTGCCGGTTTTGCCGAGTTATTTGGTGGCTCTATTCTGGCCGAGACGGTGTTTAATTTCCCCGGATTAGGTTCGACGCTGGTGAAAGCCGGCCTGGCCAATGATACGGCGTTGTTGATGGGCTGCACCTTGATATCGGCGATTTTAGTCTTCGTTGGTAACCTGAGTGCTAACGGCCTCTCTAAGTCTCTGTTGGCCGGAGATAAAAGATGAGAAAAGCCTTTGCTCAGCCAACAGTTCTTACTCTGTCACTGTGCCTGTTAGCCTTGATTGTTTTGGCTGGTTTGTGGCCATCTTCGGGAGCTGAACTCTCTCTGCTTGATAAAAACTTGCCGCCGTCACTCAATCACCTGTTTGGTACCGACTGGCTAGGACGAGATCTCTTCAGTCGTAGCCTTAAGGCATTGCTGGCCAGCTTCTATACCGGAGGGCTTGCTGTGGCGTTAAGTTGCTCTATCGCCTTGCTGCTAGCCATGCTCGCTCAGGTCAACTGCGCCGCTCGTTGGTGTGTGGATCTGTTGGTGGATGTGTTTATGTCTTTGCCACATCTCCTGTTGCTGATCCTTCTGGCGTTGGCCTTTGGAGGAGCACAACATGGCTTAATCATGGCCATAGCCTTGAGCCACTGGCCCAGACTGACTAGGCTGCTGCGTTTCGAGATGCAGGCCATTGCCAACGCTCCCTATTTTCAATTGGCGAAACAGTTCGGTCAATCCCCCTTGACGGTGATAAGGCGTCACATGTTGCCCCATGTTATTCCGCAGTGGTTGGTGGGGGGCGTGTTACTGTTTCCCCATGCATTAACTCATATGGCAGCGCTGACCTTTTTAGGCTTCGGTCTCGATCCGGTAAACCCTTCTATGGGGGCTTTGCTATCCCAGGCTAGTCAATATCTTCTTACCGGGCATTGGTGGTTAGCCTTATGCCCGGGGGGATTATTGTTAATCAGCCTGCTTATCTTATCTTATATCGCCAATGCGTTAATTACAGCGCTGCGTAGAGGTCCTCAAACCCATGTGTCGGGAGGTGAGTTTGCTTAAGGTTAATGAGTTATCGATCTACTCGAAAGAGATTAATTTACTGTCACCACTGAGTTTCGAGCTGACTGCGGGTCAATTAACCGGAGTTATCGGTGCCAGTGGCAGTGGTAAAAGTCTGTTAGCGCAAGCTCTGCTCGGGAGTGTACCGCGGGGATTCACGCTTTCGGGGGAGGTGAGTTTACCCCAAGGTCAACGGGTCGCCATGTCGGCGCAGTCGGCAAGTGTGCTGGACCCGCTGCGCAGGGTTATCTCACAGTTAATGAGGCGTATATCTCCGGGGGCGGATAATAGAGTTTCTCAGTTACAGACAGTGAATATTAGCCGCAAGATCGCCGCCTGTTACCCCCATCAGCTCTCC
>Ga0209379_10000882_pt1 | contig 21561 bp, 11 predicted proteins | sample tdDd001_FD_187124 | JGI IMG/M metagenome (GOLD analysis project Ga0209379, IMG submission 187124) | Marine sediment microbial communities from the Atlantic coast under amendment with organic carbon and nitrate - tdDd00.1 (SPAdes)... | ecosystem: Environmental > Aquatic > Marine > Coastal >...
AAAATCTCGTATTTGTTCTAAAATAGATTAACAAATACTTATTTTAAAATCACTTATCGATTAGAAACTTAAATTGACACCAATAGTGTAAGACTTAGCTAATGGATAAGATTCACTTCTTAAATTGCCCATTGCTTTTTCAGGGTCCCAGTTTTTATAATCGGTAAAAGTAAGCAGGTTTTGACCACTCATATACACTCTTAGCTTTTCGATACCAGCTTTTTGAAGCATGCTTTTTGGAAAGGAATAACCAATTTCAATATTCTTCAATCTCAAGTAAGATGCATCTCTCACCCAGTACGATGAAACTTTCTCATTATCTTTATTGTGTCCTAAACGAGGATATTCTGTACTTGGATTTGCTTCGGTCCAACGATTTACCCAATCAGGAGTCCAGTTAGCACGATCACCATTACCCGAATGATTACCCGTTCCACCTACATAACGATCAACATTTTTCACACCTTGAAACAAGAAAGCAAAATCAATTCCTTTATAGTTAACCGTACCGTTAAATCCATAAGTAAATTCCGGAATAGGATTACCAATAATAACACGGTCGTTATCATCAATAACACCATCAGGTTCGCCATCAGGACCACTCACATCTTTAAAAATAATATCACCAGGAGCAGCATTATTCGAAGGTGTAGCTGTATTTGCTATGTCGTCTCCAGTTTGGAAGATACCAATGGCCTGTAAACCATAGTATGAGAACATAGGATCACCTTCTCTATGAATTCTATTTGTTGGGTAAAATTCTAATCCTTTTAAATCAGTCCATTCGTTATTTACTTTTGAGACATTAAAACCAATAGAGTAAAATAACTCACCTGCTTTACCATGATAATCACCTGAGATTTCCCAACCTTTATTTACAGCTTCACCCGCATTTTGATATGGTGCTGCACTTCCTAAAGTAAGAGGCTGTGGTAACTTCAACAACAAATCCTTAGTTGTTTTGTGGAAATAATCGAAAGACATGTTAAAATTGCTTCCAATACCAAAATCTACACCAAAATCATAGGTTTCGGTGCTTTCCCACTGTAGGTTACGATTAGCTAAACTTGTGATACCTGCACCACCAACTAAACTAGCATCATCTTCGAACATATAGTCAAGACCTAAATTATAAGTTTGCTCATAAGGATAAAAAGACTCACCAATATTTTGATTCCCCAACTTACCCCATGATCCTCTCAGTTTTAGATTAGATAAAAATTCGGCAGACTCCAGGAAAGACTCTTCAGAAACTCTCCAACCAGCAGAAAACGACGGGAAGTAACCTGTTCTATTTTCTTTTGCAAATCGCGACGAACTATCGATTCTAAGGTTGGCCTCGAATAAATATTTGCTATCATATGCGTAATTAACACGACCAAAAAACGATTGCAATTTCAGCTCTTTAGCCGAACCATTAACTACTGGATCAATAGAACCTGCATTTAGCTCATGAATTTCATTATTAGGGAAACCACTAACAGAACTACTCATCGCATCTTTACGGTAAGTTTCAATAGAGTGACCTAATAATGCTTTCATTGAATGTTTATCAATATCTAACGCGTAATTTAGAATATTCTCATTCAATAGCTTATGCCAAGTATTTGTATTATCGGTTAATTTATTAAGATCTTTCATTACAACAGCACTTCCTTCAGCATCATTAAGTGCAAAAGTGGGTGAAAATTTAGTTCCTAATGCATTATAATAGCTATAAGCTACATTTGTTCTGAAGCTTAATCCCTTTAACAATTTTAAGTCGGCATAAAATTTAGCATTCAATCTGTATTGGTCGTTTTCATTTTTACCAAGTTGAGAACGGAAAGCTACATTTTTAATATAAAATTCTTCGCTACCATCCTGAACACCCCAATCGCCATTAGCATATTTTACAGGTGCAACGGGAGAATCAAAATAAATTCTTCTCATAACGCCATCATCACCAGACATACCATCAAGCGGAGATTTAATATTCTTCACACTACCATCGATATTAACACCAATCTTCAACCATTTCTTAATTTCAGAATCAATTTTTGCTCTCATATTATATCTTTTTGCACTAGAGCCTTGCATAATTCCTTCCTGATCCATATAGTTCATCGAAACCACATAAGATGTTTTATCTTTTCCTCCTGAAAACGACAAGTAATGATTTGTTACGGGACTTGTTCTGAAAATTTCATCTGCCCAATTAGTCTGTGCATAACGGTCAGTATCTGAACCATCCTTTATTTTCTGAATTTCTTCTTCAGTATATCTTACATCACCAGTTGCTTCATTTATTAATTCAGCATAAGTAGCGGCATCCATAATTTCAGGCATAACACTGGCCTTCTGCCATCCGTAGTAAGCGTTATATTTCACTTTTAACTTACCAACTTCACCGGATTTAGTCGTAATAAGGATAACACCATTTGCAGCACGACTACCATAAATAGCGGCTGAAGCGGCATCCTTCAAAACAGAAATACTTGCGATATCTGAGGGAGACACATCTCCTAAAGCTCTCTCAACACCATCAACTAAAACCAAAGGTCCAGATTCTCCATTAGTACCGATACCACGGATATGAATTGTAGCCGCATCAAAACCAGGCTGTCCGCCACCTTGGGTCAGATGAACACCAGACATTTTCCCCTGCAACAATTGAGTCGTATTAGTTACAGGCTGATTAATAGCATCATCAATTTTCATAGTAGATATAGCTCCTGTTAAATTGGCTTTTTTCTGAGTACCATATCCAACAACAACAACTTCATCCATTCCAATAGATTCTTCAACTAAAACGACATCAATTCTTGTTTGGGTTCCAACAAGTACCTCTTGGCTTGTAAAACCAATGAAGCTAAATAGTAAAATATCTTTACTATCTGTCGCTATTGAATATTGTCCGTCGAAATCCGTAACGGTACCCTTTATGGTTCCCTTAATAACGACATTAACTCCGGGTAAGCCCTCACCCGCTTGATCCACAATTTTACCGGATACCGTTACCTCTTGTGCCATAAGCATCGTGGCAAAGGCAAACAGCATTAGGGTCAAAAGACTAAGCTTTTGCATGATTTTTTTCATAACTAGTTCTTTAGGTTAAAACAGCAATAAATATGACACACAGAATTGCGACAAGTAGGATATAAGCCACAAGGTTTAAAACCTTAAGACTTTTCGATTCGCTTTTCTGCCCTTTAAAAAAATTTGATTTATTCATTTCTCTTACAAATAATTTCTACTTGCAAGTTGTCTGAAAAAGCTCTTTTCTTAAACTTTATTCTGGCAATAGAAAGGGGTAAATCAAGCATTTATTGCAGGGGTATTTATTGCATTGAGCAAGGCTTCAACCTTCACAAAACACAACTTACATGCTAATTATCAATACTTTGTCTGTATTCTGATGGAGAACTCCCATACATATCCCGAAAACATTTGCGAAAATATTTCAAGTCAGCTATTCCAACCTGAACTGAAATTTCCGCAATCGTTTTATGTGGATCAGCCAATAATTGAGCTGCTCTTTTCAGTCGAATTGACCTGATAAAAATATTCGTCGACATGGCTGACAAGAGTTTTAGTTTACGATACAAGGTTGAGGTACTCATATTTAGAGAAGATGCCAGCACCTCTGCACTAAAATCATGATCGTGCATATGATCTTCCACAATTTTAACAGCTTGATTCAGAAACTTTTCTTCGTAAGAAGAGATCTCTATATCAGTAGGTTCCAACTTCACCTTCTTACTGAAGGAATCTTTTAAAACTTTCCTGCTTTTGAGCAAAGTTTGTACTTGAACCCATAATTCCTCTGTATTAAAGGGTTTGGTAATGTAGGCATCAGCCCCAATCGTAATCCCTTTTATTTTAAACTGATCAGCAGTCTTTGCTGTTAATAGTATCACTGGTATATGAGCCGTTCGTTCTTGTTTTTTCACTTTCTCACAAAATTCGAATCCATCCATCCCCGGCATCATCACATCTGAAATAATCAAATCGGGTAATGTCTGCATGCAATTCGCATAGCCTTCAACACCATCAAATTTTTGTATCACATTATAGTCCTCATGAAAGAGGTCGGCGATGTAATTATTAATATCCTCCTGATCTTCGACAATCAAAAGTGTCTTTTTTTCGCCTTTTGCATTTTTAATCTCTGGTTTGACAGTTTGAGTATGCTGCTCCGATTTGATAAAATCTTCAGTTGCCTCTTCGAATATCTCATCCTGAGCAATCTGATCTTCTGAGAAATGTTCTTTCCCTAATAAGAGATCAATAAAGAACACGGTTTCAACATCTCGGGTACTCTCAACCGAGATGTTTCCCTGGTGAAGTTCCACGATTCGTTTTGTAAGTGCTAAACCAATACCGGATCCTCCTGTCGATCGATTTAAAGTACTGTCCACCTGATAAAATCTATCGAATATGCGCTTAAGTTCAGTTTTGGGAATGCCCTTTCCGTTATCCCTGACTTCTATTCTGGCATGCATATCCTGCTTGATTAACTTTACTGATATTTCACCATCCTGAGGGACATGCTTAAAGGCGTTGGATAATAAATTATTCATCACAATACCCATTTTTTCGCTATCAAACCACAGCATCATCTGACTGACATCAGACTGGAAAGAAAGCTTAACCTGATTGCTTTCTGCCAAACCCCGAAAGGCTTTAACCTCCTGCTTCAAGAATTTGATTAAATCAAATTTGGACACACTGATTGTCATCTTACCTGTTTCTGCTTTTCTAAAATCAAGTAACTGACCAACCAGACGTAATAAGCGTTTGGAATTCTGTTCTATAAGCTGCAGTTTTTTCTTGCCTGCAAGAGGCATATTTTCTACAGATAGCAATTCCTGAACCGGTGCCAGAATCAGAGTTAATGGCGTTCTGAATTCATGTGAAATATTGGTAAAGAAACGAAGCTTCATCTCATTAACTTCCTGCACCTGATCCACTTTTATTCTTTCCAGTTCAAGTTTGTGTGCCATGCGGCTTTGCTGAACAGCTACCCAACGAATAAGGGCAACCAAGCCTAATGCAATTAAAATGTAAATCATGATAGCCCACCATGATTTCCAGGGAGCAGGAATCACTTTTATCTGAAGACGCACAGGTTCTTCATTCCACACACTGTGATTGTTAGAGGCTTTCACCTCAAAAACATATTTTCCGGCACGCAACTGATTATAGGTAACTGATCTGTTGGAACTGGAATAGTTCCAATTATCGTCATAATTTAACAGGCGGTAGGCATAATTGTTTCGCTCAGGCGCATCGTAGCCCAAAGCTGAATAAGTAAGCGTGAATTCCCTCTCCCGATGAGTCAATATTAGTTTTTGGGTATAACTGATATCCTCTTCGAGTATCACTCGCCCATGCAGTTCTTCTCCGGGAGCAACCTTCTTATTGTGCATACTCAGACTAATGATAGCCGGCTCGGGTAGGTTTTGATTATCCTGAATTTTATTGGGTTGAAAATAGTTAAAACCACTTGCCCCTCCAAAATAGATTTCACCAGACGAATTTTTAAAGGCACAATCTTCTGAAAAACTTCGCCCTTGCAAGCCATCACTTTTATCGTAATTATTAAAGTTTCTATTCTTGGGGTTAAAACGAGCAACACCACTATTAGTACTGATCCATAGCTTCTTTTCATCATCGGTAACCAGCGCATGGATGTAATCATCGGGCAAACCATCTTTCTGGTAAAAATGCTCAATTCTAAAGGCTCCGGATTCGGTTTCAGTCAGCAGATTGAGGCCACTGGGTGTGCCTACAAAAAAAGTACTGTCGTTTAGTTGGCTCCAAGACAGAATAATATCACTCGTCAGTTTTTGATTGGGTTCGAACTTCAGGTTTGTAAACCTTTCCTTCTTATTATCAAAGAAGTATATCCCCTTATAAGAACCGACCCATATTCTATTCTGATTATCAGCCCGGATAAATGAAATTCTCTCATTTTGAAGAACGGAATCATTAGCTGGGGCATATTGCTTCCAATTCTCATCAGGGGTATTGATCTGTTTTCCCATCCAAAATCCCTGTTGTTGCGTACCAATAAACAGAGTACTATCCTTTTCAAACAAGGATAATATTTTTCTGATTTGACTTTTCTCTGATCCAATTTGATTCTTCAAGTAGTATTTCCCCTTTTGAAGCACCAGGCTATGTAATCCGAAATTACTTCCCACCCACTTGGTTCCACCAGGGGATTCATAAATACATTTTACGACCTTAAAGTCGGGTCCAATGGCATCTGCACTCAAATTATCGATCTCAGTAAAATGCCTGCGATCTCTTGAATAATACAAACCACCACCTTTTGTACCAAACCACAGGTTTGAGTCTTTATCTTCGATGAGTGACAGGACATGAAAATTCTTTATACCAGTTTGATGACCATTCTCCAGAGAGATACTCTGAAAAGGTAATTGCTTCCCCACTCGACAAACACCGCCACCATCGGTACCAATCCAAATAGTCCCACTTTTATCCTCGATAATTTTAAGGATAATATCGTAATCGGTGTTTAATTCACCAAGGTTTCCGGGTTTGATACCGACTTTAGAAAAGTGTATATTTTCAGGATCAAAACGATACAATCCCCCACCCCAGGTTCCCATATATACCATCCCTTTTGAATCAAGAAGGATAGAATATGAATTGCTGATAAACTTACTTAGCAGTTCACTAGAGCTTTTCGGCAAATAGCTGGAAGCTTCTCCTGTTTTCAGATCAAAGCCAGTTAATCCCTTATTCCATGCAGTGATCCACAGGATATTTCTTTTAGAGTCAATCACCAGATCATTCACATCATATCTGCTGGCACCTTTAATGTTTGAACGTGTAAACTTTCTGGATTGTGGGCTATAAGCGTATACCCCATTGCTTGTCCCTATCCAGACATTCCCGCTTTTATCTTCTTTAATCACCGATACCTTATGATTTGAGAAATGATGCTCAAGGGAGTCCTTTTCTTCATTCCATATACTTAGGCCTCCAGACCAGCCACCGAACCACATATTTCCATTTTTTTGTTCATGGATGGATATAATTCGATCATCTCCAATCTTTTGTTTGGAATCGCTATCATTTTTAAAGTGCGTGAACAAACCTGTTCTTGGGTTGTAAAGATCAACTCCACCTGACTTTGTACCAATCCAAAAACGCCCCTTGCTGTCCTCATACAGACATTCAATTGAAGGATTAGAAAGACTATTTACATCACCTGACTTGGGTTTAAACTGTACGAATTCGTAACCATCATAACGATTTAAACCGCCACGTGTTGCAAACCACATATAGCCCTTGGAATCGTGTACAATTCCGGTAATTTCATTCTGTGTCAACCCATCTTCTGCTGTAAGATAACTCACCACTTCATTTTCTGCACGAAGCTGTGCAGCCAGAAATAGAAAAAACACCAAAAGAAATGCTCTCATAGCTCAATATTATTTTAGTCGGTATTCTCCTTAAGGAAGAGAACACAAGGTTCGTAAACTCAAATTAATACTTTTAATTAGTTTCAACCAAATCAGATGCCCCTTTACTTCTTCTTAATAAGGCATTTTACCAGTAATAAGCTAAAATCAGGCAAAGACCAGTGCCAAAACAAATGAAGGCCTGTTTCTTTAGCCTTTGCCAGAAACAAGCCTTCATCTTAAATAAACCACAAGCTATTTTTTCTCATCCTGATCTATATGTCTGAAATACGTTTTCAAAAAGTATTTGTAACGCACCTAAGGTTGATATTCCGGATTCAGATTGGGCATCTTCGCTTGAATTTCCGCACGCCATTGATTCAACTTGTTTTTTAATTCCTGAACAATTTCAGGTTTCTCGTCGGCGAGGTTTATGCTTTCCCCCATGTCTCCATCGAGATCATAGAGTTCCACATGCATGTCTTCATAAAATTCGATGAGCTTGTATTTTCCAAAGCGAATGGCACCACCTGGTCTACCTCCCTGATTGCTATAGTGGGGATAATGCCAGTAGATAGCCTCCCGGACCAAGCTATCCTGAGCTTGCAATAAGGGCACTAAACTCACGCCATCCTGATGTTGTTGAGGCAGGGCTTGCAAACCTGCCATTTCCAGAATTGTGGGATAAAAATCAGTACTGGTCACTGCTGTTTGGCAGATACTTCCACTCTTTGTAACGCCCGGCCATTTCACGATCAGTGGTTCGCGTATGCCACCTTCATAAAGCCATCCCTTACCTCCCCGCAAAGGAAGATTAGAGGTTGGTGATCCTTCCGAAGTTGAAAGGCCACCATTATCCGAAGTAAAAATAATGATGGTATTATCATCCAAATTCAATGACTTGATCTGCTGCAGCAGTCTGCCAATATTTTCATCCATACTTTCCACCATGGCTGCATAAACAGCATGATCCTGCACCAATCGCTCCCTAAACCTACCTTTACCAAGCACCTTCTTCCACTCCGACCGATCCACAAAACGATCTTCCTTGTTTATTCCCAGGAGTTCTGCTTTTCTTCTATACTTTTCAATCACCTCAGGTTTTGCATTCAAAGGGTTGTGTACGGTGTAGTAAGATAGATAAAGGAAAAAAGGGTCATCCTTATTGTCTTTCAGAAACTGAATGGATTCATCCGTCAGGCGGTCGGTGAGATACTCACCTTCAGGACCACTATTTAATCGTGGATTCACATATGGGCTGAAATACCCTCCTTTAGGAGAGCCTGCCTTCCAACCACCCTTATTTATCTCGAACCCCTGATGTTCCGGCCAATAAATTGAGTCCTCCCCAATGTGCCACTTACCTGCAAAAAAGGTTCTGTAAGCATTGGCCTTGAGCGCTTCGGCAATGGTGAATTCCTCCAGACCCATCTCTTCCTCAAAATCCTGACTCAAGAGCTTTTGCCCTGATGTTGGCTGATGCGTTGCCTGTCTTCCCGGTATCCAGTCGGTCAGATCCATACGAGCCGGATACTTTCCGCTCATAATACTCGCCCTGGTAGGGGAACAAACCGGACAGGATGCATAAGCATTAGTAAAACGAACGCCCTGCTTTGCCAATCGATCCAAATTTGGTGTTTCGTAAAATTTGGATCCATAGCACCCCAAATCGGCCCAGCCCAGATCATCTACCAAAATGAAGACAAAATTTGGACTTGCCTGCTTGGCCTCTTCATTCCTGATTGATGCTTTAGTTAAACAGGCAGAAAGTGATAAAGCGGCACTTAGGCCAATTCCTGTTAAAGCATTTTTTCTTAATAAATTCATAAAAAAACCTCTGTGTAATTATTCAACCGGCATGGGTTGGTGTTTTTTATCGCTCTGTTGGTTTTTGAAGCCAAACGCATCATTTCTTTTACAAGATTCAAAAGAGGCAGTGAAAAGAACAGCTAGCCAATTGCATTCTTTCCACAACACTCTTTGATTACCATCCCACTTTCACTCTCATAAAAATCTAATACAATGGCAGTTTATTTTCTAGCTCTTCTTTATCCAAAAAAAACAAAAAACTGAAACATGTTGGCAATTTGCTAAATAAATGCGAATTCGAAGAAAATAGTCTTTCTCAAACAAGGGGGATACTAACAATTCATAAGGAGGAATAATTAAGCATTTAAAGGGGGTACATTTCTCACACAAAACACCTTTACACTTGAATATCTGCTCACTAGCAAGTACGAGGAGACCTATCAGGTTTACCTTCACACTCAATTCTTACCATATATGAACAAATAAAATAAGACAGAATATTATTAATCACCTTACGTCAGATATCTCCTATCCTATTTTAAAAACTAGCCATACGATAATAATGTGAACTCTGAGTTAAGATATTTAGAGGATTTGAAATACTATAAATATTCTTTTACTTTAAGAAAGGGTATAAAAAAAACTCCTCTCAAACAAATTGTTTAAGAGGAGTTCAAATTCTATTTAACATAAGTGGAGCTGCAGGGGATCGAACCCTGGTCCAAACATGCGATTAATAAGCTTTCTACATGTGTAGTCTCTTATTAATTTTCGAATCTAGTTAGGGAAAAGACACCCGAAGCTAAACCTTATCTTTTTTATTTCGCCAACTCCCCAAAGCGTGAAGCCAACTAACCTCGAATTGATAGCATCCCATATACTTACCGGAACAAGGTGGAACCATAAGCGGGATGTCTCGTCTTCGTTCCTAGAACGATGATGAAGCTTAATCTACTATAATTCGATTAGGCAGCAAGAGCGTAGTTATTTTCGCCAATTACAAAGTTTGCGATCTGATATTTACGAGCCAGATACACAATGCTCGACATGCTTACACATTAATTCTTCATGCTGTCAAAAGCCACGTCAGCCCCAGAATTGGCACAAAGCTAGGAAATTCAACTGGATTAAGCTTGTTTTTTCTTCGAAAACTTATCAATTATCACTAAATTGGTGATCCTTAATGGAAATCGAAATAAAAATTCCATTTTCCTATAACCAAAATTTAACCACACACTAGAATAATGATTAGACCCACACGCATAGGCGTTCTTCGCGAAACCAAAAATCCCCCTGACAGACGAGTTGCTATAACACCTGAACAAGGACTACATTTAATAAAAGCTCATCCTAACATTAGCATATTTATACAACCTAGCGATATACGCTGCTATTCGGATGCTGAATACCGGAAAGCCGGTTTCTTTTTAACTGAAGACCTACGCGAATGTGATATATTAATTGGAGTAAAAGAGGTCGCTATCCCCTACCTTATACCCAATAAGAAATACCTATTTTTCTCACACACCGCAAAAAAACAAGATCACAATAGAAAACTCCTTCAGGAAATTCTAAAGCGTCATATCACCCTTATCGATTACGAATATTTGTGTGATAAAAATGACAAACGTGTAGTAGCCTTTGGTTATTGGGCTGGTGTTGTAGGTGCATACAAAGCTTTACGTGCCCGAGGTATGCGTACCGATTCCTTCGACCTCCCCCCTGCAAGATCCTGTCTTAATATGGAAGAGATGTACAAACACCTGAAAACCATAAGCCTGAAACCCATAAAAATTTTGGTAACAGGTGGTGGTCGAGTGGCAATGGGAGCTATGCAAACCATTCGCATATTAAACTTAAAAGAGGTTTCTCCCGACGACTTTTTGCACAAAGAGTACAACGAACCTGTCGTTTGCAGGATTGATCCGGAACATTATGTAGAACGAATAGATGGACAGGAATTCAATCTTAAACATTTTTACGATTATCCGGAAAAATACCGTTCAACCTTTAAGCCATTTACCAAGCTTACCGATTTATTTATTGCCTGTCATTACTGGAATCCTAAATCGCCGAAATTTATGACGCCGGAAGATTATAAGGAGGATGATTTCAACATTTCCGTAATTGCAGACATCAGTTGTGATACCAATGGTCCAATACCTTCAACATTAAGACCATCGACAATTGCATCATCTTTTTACGGATATGATCGGTTTACAGAAGAAGAAACAATCCCTTTTGTCGATAAAAGAAATGTAACGGTTATGGCAGTGGATAATTTACCAGGTGAGCTACCTCGAGAATCCTCAGACGATTTTGGGAATGCCCTTATTGCACAAGTCTTTGCAGCTCTTTTAGGGGATACGGATGATGAAATTATACAAAAAGCGTGTATCACTATGGATGGACAATTAACGCCAACCTTCAGTTACTTACAAGACTATGTCTATAAAACTGAATAAATAAAAATAGCCCAATCAAATGTAGATTGGGCTATAAAATATTTTAGAATTAAAGCTTACAATTGCTTTAGATTAGCGATGGTTTCTGTTGGGTTTTCTGAGTTGAAAACAAAACTACCTGCTACCAAAGCATCTGCTCCAGCTTCGACCAATTTCTTACCAGTATCCGTGTTTACACCACCATCAATTTCGATAATCACATCAGCGTTCTTCTCAGCAATTAATGCTTTCAACTTTGCAATTTTCGTGTAAGTATTCTCAATAAAACTCTGACCTCCAAAGCCTGGGTTTACACTCATCAATAAAACCAAGTCGATATCTTGAATAATATCTTCAAGTACTGAAATAGGTGTGTGAGGATTAAGAGAAACACCGGCTTTCATGCCATGTGAATGGATATTTTGAACGGTACGGTGCAAGTGAGTACAAGCCTCATAATGAACGGTTAAAATATCAGAACCTGCTTTCTTAAAAGCCTCGATATAACGATCAGGATCCACAATCATCAAATGTACATCAAGAGGTTTCTTTGCAATCTTACTGATTTGCTCAACCACTGGAAGACCGTAAGAAATATTTGGCACAAAAACGCCATCCATGATATCAAGGTGAAACCAATCGGCATCACTGTTATTAACCATATCAATATCGGCTTTCAAATTCATGAAATCTGCCGCAAGTAATGAAGGAGATATTAATGTTTGCATCTGTTTAAGGGGCTTTTATTTGTTATTCGGCAAAGATAAAAGATTTTAGACAACTTATCTTTCTAAATTAATTTTAAGCACAGGATTTTTAAAATCAAAAAAGTGCATCAGCAGAATAAACTGTGATACACTTCTTTCAAAATTTAATGAGGACCTAATTACCAGCTTAGCTATCCTAAATAAGTCTTCAATATCTTAGATCTAAATGTCGATTTCATTTTCTTAATTGCCTTTTCCTTAATCTGACGCACACGTTCACGTGTTAAGTCAAATTCTTTACCAATTTCTTCCAACGAACAAGGTGGATTGCCTTTTAAACCAAAATACATTCGAATAATGGTTGCTTCTCTATTTGACAAGGTTGAAAGAGATCGTTCAATTTCAATAATAAGAGAATCCTTTAGTAATGTTTTATCCGGACCAATATCGTCAGTACTTAAAAGAATATCGTATAAGGTATTATCTTCTTCGGTGTTAATAGGCGCATCCATTGAGACCTGACGACCGGAGGCTTTAATTGCCTCTTTCACATCTTTTGGACTCATATCTAAAACATTAGCTATTTCATCTGGTGAGGGTTCACGCTGAAATTCTTGCTCTAGCTGTGCCAGTGTTTTACTAATCTTATTTATCGATCCAATTTTATTTAAAGGTAATCTCACGATTCGAGACTGTTCTGCCAAGGCTTGCAACAAAGACTGACGAATCCACCAAACCGCATAAGATATAAATTTGAAACCTCGAGTTTCATCAAAACGTTGAGCCGCTTTGATCAGGCCCAAATTGCCCTCATTAATTAAATCAGAAAGGCTTAATCCTTGATTTTGATATTGCTTTGATACAGAAACAACAAAGCGTAAATTTGCATTAATCAAGCGATTTAGTGCTGTTTTGCTTCCTTTTTTAATTTGCCGGGCCAGGGCTACTTCCTCCTCGGCAGTAACAAGGTCTACCTTACCAATTTCTTGCAAATAACGGTCCAAAGACGGGGTCTCTCTGTTGGTAACTTGCTTGGTGATTTTCAGTTGTCTCATATTCGGTTAGGGGATTTAGGTCGTCTGGTAAAAATTATCTAATAACTTAAACTCATATCTTAAAGAAATAGATTTTATTGTGAAAATCAAAATCATAAACCCATAATCTTCACCTTTTTAGCTTATTTAGAATTCTGCAAAAATCAATGATTACTATAATTTTTTATACGCCATCTTTATCTGATAAAAAAAAGCTTTGAATCTCCTATATAGCAAGCAAATATCATATCTTAGAAAATTTCAATGAAGCATAACTATGTCTATATATATGAAATATTTAAGGTGTAGATAACTCAATAATAACATTATGGCTGACTTTTTTTTTGTGTTTTATAAGTTATTGTGTAATATTGCAAGTGAATTCCAGTAGATTTCACTTTCTGAGATCGAAAAATCAAATCCCTAGAAGATAATATTTCTATCGAATAATAAAATCCAAAATATTTAATAATATTGTTTATGTACGACATTCTTGAATTAAACAAGAAGCTTGTGCCCGAATTGAAAGAGATTGCTAAAGAACTTAATATCAAAAAAATCGAGTCCTTTAAAAAGCAAGACTTAATCTACAAAATTCTTGACCAACAAGCCATTGTAGCTTCAGAAATGAAAAGTTCTGATAAAAAAGCTATACGCAAACGCAGCAATAAAAAAGATGATGATCAGGCGACTAAAGAGGAACCTAGAAAATCAATTCTGCGCAAAAAAAGAAAACCAACTGATAAACCAGAAGGTGAAAAGGTAGCAGAAACAACTGAGGCTAAAGAAACAACGGCTCCGGTAGCTGCTGAAAAGAAAGAAGCCAAAGAAGTTCGTAAACCAAATCCTCGCAGAAGACGAGAAGAAAATCGTCCTGCAGAGAAAGTGGTAACAGAAGCTGAAACGCCTAAAGATTCAGCTCCTAAAGAACAAGTGAAAGCTGAACCTGTTTCTAAGGAAACAAAAAAAGAGGAAACGGCTCCAAAAGCTGAGGCTGCACAAGCAGAAACTTCTAAAGAAAATACATCTCAGGAGAAACCAGCTCAAGAAAGACCTCAAAAAGAAAGAAACCACGATAGAGCTCATCATGACAGAGCATCTCAAGGCAAAAAACGTTTTGAGCGTCGTGAAAAAGAAAGACCATTTGAATTTGATGGAATCATCAGTAACTCTGGTGTTCTTGAAATTATGCAAGACGGTTACGGTTTCCTTCGTTCATCAGATTTCAACTATTTGAACTCTCCTGACGATATTTACGTGTCACAATCTCAAATTAAACTTTTTGGATTAAAAACAGGTGATACCGTACAAGGAACAATTCGTCCTCCTAAGGAGGGTGAAAAATATTTCCCTCTAATTAAAGTAGAGAAAATCAACGGTCGTTTACCTGAGGTTATTCGTGACCGTGTGCCATTTGATCACTTGACGCCACTTTTCCCGGATGAGAAATTTAACTTAACTGGAAAAGGAAAAAGCAGTCTTTCAACTCGTGTGGTTGATATGTTTGCTCCTATTGGTAAAGGACAACGTGGTTTGATCGTTGCACAGCCTAAAACAGGTAAGACTGTATTATTGAAAGAGGTGGCTAATGCAATTGCTGCTAACAACCCAGAGGCTTATATGATCATCCTATTGATCGATGAGCGTCCTGAGGAGGTTACAGACATGGCTCGTTCGGTAAATGCAGAAGTAATTTCTTCAACTTTCGATGAACCAGCAGAACGTCACGTACGTGTTGCAAACATCGTTTTAGAAAAAGCGAAACGTATGGTAGAGTGTGGTCATGATGTTGTTATCCTATTGGATTCTATTACACGTCTGGCTCGTGCTTACAATACTGTTTCTCCTGCTTCCGGTAAAGTTCTTTCTGGTGGTGTTGATGCCAATGCACTTCACAAACCTAAACGTTTCTTTGGTGCTGCTCGTAATATCGAAGATGGTGGTTCATTAACTATCCTGGCAACTGCCTTAACAGAAACCGGATCGAAGATGGATGAAGTAATCTTTGAAGAATTTAAAGGTACAGGTAATATGGAGCTTCAGTTAGATCGTAAATTATCTAACAAGCGTATCTACCCTGCAGTGGATCTTACTGCATCAAGTACGCGTCGTGAAGATCTATTACTTGACGAAGGCCAGTTGAATCGTATTTGGGTATTAAGAAACTTCTTAACTGACATGAACTCGGTAGAGGCAATGCAGTTCATTAGTGACAGAATGCGTAAAACTCGTTCGAATGAAGAGTTTTTAATTTCAATGAACGATAAATAATTATCGATGAACTAAGATTTTTCTAATTGTAACTCCTTAATGGCTTACTAAGTATTAAAAACAGGGAATCTCAACCTTCATCGTTGAAATATAAAGCTTTAAGCTTATTACATAAAAAGGAACAGTGCTAAACAGCATTGTTCCTTTTTTATTTTTATCAAGTATAAATTCCAATTCAAACCTATAATTGTAATCTCAAGATTGCAATTGCAGGTTTTTATTTTTTAGATTTGTAAGGCAAATTTATAAAAGATGAATACTCTATTACAAACTCATTGTAGTTTACTCAAAAATAAAAGAAGTACAATTAAACGTGAACTCGGTAACGAAATCGACTGGAGTCAGCGTTTAATTGCAATTAAAGGATCTAGAGGAGTGGGAAAAACCACTTTCCTCTTAGACTATATTAGAGAAAATAATCGCGAGAACGATAAGTCATGCTTATATATCAATCTTAACAATTTATTTTTCACTGAAAGAGGTTTAGTTTCCTTCGTAGATGAATTCTACAAAAAAGGTGGAAAAACTCTTCTCCTTGATCAAATTCATAAATATCCGGAATGGGCCGAAGATCTTCGGGTCTGTTATGACAACTATTCCGATCTTCAAATTATTTTCACAGCTTCATCAATTCTTAGGGTAAAAACAAACGAACACTTAGTAGATTGTGTTTCCACATACTACTTAAATGGTCTTTCTTTCCGAGAATTTTTAAATCATGAAGCAGGTTGTGATTTTAAGCGCTATACTTTAGAAGAAATTGTTGAAAATCATGAAGAAATTGTTGAGGAAGTTTTAACAAAAGTTAGACCTCTCGCCTTTTTCAATGACTATTTAAGATTTGGGTATTACCCATGTTATTTAGAAGAAAAAAGTTTTATCGATAATCTTCTAAAGATCATCAACCTTATGCTTGAGTTCGATATTACTTACCTGAATCAGATTGAGTTAAAATATCTAACCAAATTAAAGAAACTACTCTATATTATTGCTCGTAATGTACCTTTTCAGCCTAATGTTAGCAAGCTTGCCAACGATGTTGAAACCTCAAGAGCAACCATTATGAATTACTTGAGATATTTAAAAAATGCTCGTTTAATTCACCTACTTAATAATTCAGAAGAGAAAGATGAGAAGTTGAAAAAACCGAATAAGGTGTATCTGCATAATACGAATTTACTGTATGCTATTTCGCCTGATTCTGTTTCTGATAATAGCTTGCGTGAAACATTTTTCTATAATCAAGTGGGCGTAGGTAGTGTTTTAACAAGTACAGATAGAGGTCATTTTAAAGTTGATCAGAAATTTAATTTTGAAATCAAAGGAAGTTCTGTTGATATAGAACCAAAATTTAGAACCGAAGATTATTTTGTTGCTGCCGACATGATAGAGCGTGGCGAAGGCAATACCATACCTTTATGGTTATTCGGCTTTCTTTATTAATACAATGACGACACAGAGTCGTGTCACTAAAAATTGATATTTATTAAAATAAATATATACAATCTACCATAAATAAAATTTTAATTGGAGGAGTAAAATGGCAAAAGAAAAAAAATTCATTACCTGTGACGGTAATGCCGCTGCTGCACATATAGCTTATATGTTTAGCGAGGTGTCGTGTATCTACCCTATCACACCTTCTTCGCCTATGGCTGAGAATGTTGACGAGTGGGCTGCACAAGGACGTAAAAATCTATTTGGAGAGACTGTACAATTAGTAGAAATGCAATCGGAAGCTGGTGCTGCTGGTGCAGTTCACGGTGCTTTACAAGCAGGTGCGTTGACTACAACTTACACAGCATCTCAGGGATTACTATTGATGATTCCTAACATGTATAAGATTGCTGGTGAGTTATTACCATGTGTATTCCACATTAGTGCTCGTGCTCTTGCTGCTCAGGCATTATCAATCTTTGGTGACCATTCAGACGTTTATTCTGCTCGTCAGACTGGATTCGCTATGTTGGCTTCAGGTTCTGTTCAGGAGGTTATGGACCTTTCTGCAGTTTCTCACCTGACAGCTATCAAATCAAGAGTTCCATTCATGAACTTCTTCGATGGTTTCCGTACTTCTCATGAAATTCAGAAGATTGAGGCAATCGACATGGAAGACATGAAAGGTTTAGTTGATTACGAAGCGCTTCAAGCTTTCCGTGATCGTGCATTAAACCCAGAATCTCCAGTAACTAGAGGTACTGCTCAGAATCCTGACGTATACTTCCAGGCTCGTGAGGCTGCTAACCCATTTTACAATGCGGTTCCAGATATCGTAGCTGGTTATATGGAAGAAATGACTAAGATTACTGGTCGTGAATACAAGCCTTTCATGTATTATGGTGCTGAGGATGCTGAAAACATCATCATCGCAATGGGATCGGTTAACGAGACTATTAAAGAGGCTGTTGATTTTAAAAACGCTAATGGCGAAAAAGTTGGTTTAGTTGTTGTTCACCTTTACCGTCCTTTCTCTGCTAAGCACTTCAAAGCAGTTATTCCTGCTTCTGTTAAGCGTATTTGTGTTCTTGATCGTACTAAGGAAACTGGTGCTAATGGAGATCCAATGTATCTTGACGTAAGAGATGTATTCTATGGTGAGGAAAATGCTCCTCTAATCATTGGTGGTCGTTATGGTTTAGGTTCTAAAGATGTAACGCCATCTCAAATTATTGCAGTTTACAAAAACCTTGCAATGAACGAGCCTAAGAATCAATTCACTTTAGGTATTGTTGATGATGTTACTTTCACTTCTCTTCCATTATTAGAAGAAGTTAAGATGAACTCTGAGTCACTTTACGAAGCGAAATTCTACGGTTTAGGTTCTGATGGTACTGTAGGTGCTAACAAGAACTCTATTAAGATTATTGGTGGTTCAACTGATAAGTATTGTCAAGCTTACTTCGCTTACGATTCTAAGAAATCAGGTGGATTTACTGCTTCTCACCTTCGTTTCGGTGATGAGCCGATCCGTTCTACATATCTTGTAACTACTCCTGACTTCGTTGCATGTCACGTTCCTGCTTACGTTTATTTATACGACGTACTTAAAGGATTGAAAAAAGGTGGTTCTTTCCTATTGAACTCAATTTATGATGCTGAAGAGACTATTAAGCACCTTCCAGATCATATGAAGAAGTACATGGCTGACAATGAGATTAAATTCTACATTATCAACGGTACTAAATTAGGTGAGCAATTAGGTCTTGGTAACCGTACCAATGCAATTATGCAGGCTGCTTTCTTTAAGATTACTGGCGTGATTCCTTTCGAGCAAGCTGCTGAAGAGATGAAAAAAGCTATTGTTAAGTCTTATGGAAACAAAGGTGAGAAAGTTGTAAACATGAACTTTGCTGCTGTTGATGCAGGTGGAGAAAATGTTATCGAAGTTCCTGTTTCTGCTGATTGGAAAAAGCTTTCAGATTCACAAGAGGAGGCTACTAAATCAGAACGTCCTAAGTTTGTTGCTGATGTTTGTGATCCAATGAATGCTCAGAAAGGTGATGATCTTCCTGTTTCAGCATTCTCTGGTCGTGAAGATGGTACATTCCCTAATGGAACAACAAAGTTTGAGAAGCGTGGTATTGCTATTAACGTTCCTGAGTGGCAAGATGAAACTTGTATTCAGTGTAACCAGTGTGCTTACGTTTGTCCTCACGCTGCTATTCGTCCTTTCTTATTAACTGACGAAGAATTAGCTGCTGCTCCTGCTGGAACTGCTGTTAAGCCAGCTACCGGTAAAGAACTTAAAGGTTTACACTTCCGCATCCAAGTTGCTGTTGAAGACTGTACAGGTTGTGGTAACTGTGCTGATATCTGTCCTGCTCCAAAAGCAAAAGCTTTAGAAATGAAACATCTTGAAACTCAGGAAGCTGAGAAAGACAGATGGCATTATATGGACAAAACAGTTGGTTATAAGGAATTAGTTCCTAAAAACAACGTGAAGAATTCACAATTTGCTCAGCCATTATTCGAGTTCTCTGGAGCTTGTGCTGGTTGTGGTGAAACACCATATATCAAATTAATCACTCAACTTTATGGTGAGAGAATGATGGTATCAAATGCTACTGGTTGTTCTTCTATCTATGGTGGATCTGCTCCATCAACTCCATACTGTAAGAATGATAAGAGTGGTAAAGGTCCAGCTTGGGCTAACTCATTATTCGAAGATAATGCTGAATTCGGTTTCGGTATGAACGAAGGTGTTCGCAAGATGCGTAACCGTATCGAGCTTCGTATGACTGCTGCTATCGATGAGGTTAATGCTGAAACGAAAGTTGCATTTACAGAGTGGTTAGAGAACATCAACAATGGTGAGGCTTCAATTGCTGCATCGGAAAAAGTTCTTGCTGCTCTTGAAAACGAAACACATGCTGTTGCTAAAGAAATCAAGGATCTTAAGAGCTACTTAATCAAGAAGTCTCAGTGGATCTTCGGTGGTGACGGTTGGGCTTACGATATCGGATACGGTGGACTTGATCACGTACTAGCTTCTGGTGAAGATGTGAACGTTCTTGTAATGGATACTGAGATTTATTCTAACACAGGTGGACAAGCTTCTAAAGCAACTCCAGTTGGTGCTGTAGCAAAATTTGCTGCTGCTGGTAAAGTGGTTAGAAAGAAAGATCTAGGTATGATGGCTGCTTCTTATGGTTACGTATATGTAGCTCAGGTTGCAATGGGTGCAAATCATGCTCAATACATGAAAGCGCTTAAAGAGGCTGAGGCCTTCCCTGGACCATCATTGATCATCGCTTATTCACCATGTATTTCTCACGGTTTGAAAGCTTCTATGGGTAAATCTCAGCTAGAAGAAAAGAAAGCTGTTGAAGCAGGATACTGGCACTTATTCCGTCACAATCCATTATTGGAAGCTGAAGGAAAGAATCCATTCGTTCTTGATTCAAAAGAGCCACAGTGGGATAAATTCCAGGATTTCCTATTGGGTGAGGTTCGTTATACTTCATTACAAAAATCATTCCCTGAGCGTGCTAAGGAGTTATTCAAGGCTGCTGAAGAGAATGCTCTTTGGAGATATAAATCTTACAAGCGTCAAGCTGCATTAGATTTTACTGAAGAATAAGTCATTCGCACTTATATATAAAAAGGGTTGGTTCTTTAGAGAACCAACCTTTTTTTTTGTTTTAATATTACTATAAACGATGGCAACAAATATTTCGGCTTATGTTTTCTAAACCGACTAGAATATATCAAGGAAATTTTTAGCTTTGGTAACTAACCCAAATATTAAATCTATGAAATCATTTTTTAAAGTTTTAGCAGTTCTGTTTATAACTATTATAGTAGCAAGTTCTTGTACCAATAAGCCAGATTCAGAACGGATGATAGGTAAATGGCAGAACAATGCAAGTACCGATGTAGAAATTGTTGTAGAGTTTACAAAGGATATGCAATGGATGATTTACAAAAACAACCACTTACTTGAAAAGGGCATTTACGAGCTTAAGGAAGGGCAAATTAATTTGAAACATGTACAAGAAGAACATGCTCATGAAAACTGTAATCACGAACATAAACAACCCGAAGATCACATGATGGATTATATGTTTGAAAGTGAAACGCTTTTAAAGATGGGACATGGTGACAAAATGAGCACATACAAAAGGCTGTAAACAATTAATAAATCAGAAAAATGCCCAATTCTTTCGAATTGGGTATTTTTTTTGATGGATATAATTCTTGAAATCTGTTAATCATGATATTTGTAAAAACAATTCCAACCAAATAAGACCTCTTAGTCCAGTATTATTAACCACACCACACCTACATATTGATTACCATACAATTAAAGACATTTTTCTGCTATTGAATTACTCGTACGAATTGATTAATTTAGATGTACCCGAAATTTTAAATCCTA
>Ga0209379_10000883_pt1 | contig 21524 bp, 22 predicted proteins | sample tdDd001_FD_187124 | JGI IMG/M metagenome (GOLD analysis project Ga0209379, IMG submission 187124) | Marine sediment microbial communities from the Atlantic coast under amendment with organic carbon and nitrate - tdDd00.1 (SPAdes)... | ecosystem: Environmental > Aquatic > Marine > Coastal >...
GCTGTAGCCGATTGAGAATAAAATCGCCAACACGGTGGTCATCACGAAATTCCGCATCGTATAAAAACCGATTGTGCTATTTTGTAATCCTTGTATCATCATCCGAGTTGCATTGATGGTTGCCAGCACAATCATCGGTAGCATCAACACCTCAATAATCAATATATATGCCTTATAACCATATATACCATAATTGATGAACTTCATTACTTTCACTGTTTCATTGTTACTAATACTATATATAAACAACCCAACAACCGCTCCAATAAGGAAAGCGAGAAATACACGGGTCTTTAATTTTTCCATACCATCGTCCTATCTTAATAAATTAATGATGCCTTCTAAAAATGCTTTTGCACTGATTTTACCTCTTGTCGTTGTTTTCCCTCTTATATAGTCCATCTCCATTTTCACTTCCTTAAATTCAAAAACAGATGCGGAAAATTTTTCGAAACGATAATTCCCGAAGTCTTCAAGACCCATTGTAGCAACATTTTCCAATGCATTTTGTATTGTACGACGCATACGCTGCTCAATAGCTTTGATCGATCCCGATACATCTCCATTTTCAGTTGCATATTGATCACTCAACCGTTGATAGAGATCCTTCATGCTGTATTTATGAAGTCCTTTTGCGCTATTTTCTCTATCTTTCTTGATCAGTTCAATGATTTTAATAAGATCTTCACAGCCTGCATCCCCTAAAATACCCAACTCCGTGAATAGTGCAATAACTTTACTGCGTACATCCGCTTTCTTATGGGTCACATTCTCCGCACTGCTTTGAGCTATATTCAATGTATTTCCAATTTGTTCTATCACCTTTTTATAATTACGCATTTCCAATGCTTTTTTAGTCACGCTGACCACTTCAATAACATTGATCGGCTTATTAATATAGAAATCAATACCATTCTGGTAGGCTTCACTGACCATATCCGCAGAATTCACCTGAGAAATCATGATAAAATTAGTGCGGCAGCCTTTTTCGTGAAGTTGTTTGATGATTTCTATGCCATCCATGGCAGGCAGCAATAAATCAACAAAAGCCAAATCCGGCGATAAATTGAGAATGTCATCGATAGCTTCTTCGCCAGAACCTGATTCTCCTACAATGACACCAAGATCGTTGTCTTCTACAATATTTGATAATATTGCACGAACTCCGATATCGTCATCTACTACATAAATTCTAGCGCTCATCTGCAGCCTCCTTAATTTCAATCATTTCACATGGTATCTCTATGGTAAATTTTGTTCCTTTTTCCTGAGTTGGATCCAAGTAAATAGCACCGCTAAAGTGTTTTTCAACGATTTCCTTCACATGAGACAGTCCAATACCCGTGGACATCTTACCTGTCTCGGGATTAAACTTCGTCGAAAAACCTGGTAAAAATATTGCGCCCATATCTTGAGGTCGAATGCCTTTACCATTATCAATTATTTCAATAAAAATTCGTTCCTCTTTCTTAAAAATGACCACATTGATATAGCCTTCATCATCGATGGCGTCGATGGAATTGTTGACCAAATTATTGATGACCGATATTAACGGGAAATACTCATAGGTTTCAAAAGAATAGTACACATCTGAAATGATGCTGATATTCTTTTTCTGAGACAAAACATATCTCTTGGTATTATCAACGATCATGGCAATAAACATTTCCACTGCCATGGGTAATTCGTTCTGCTCCGTTGAAATCAATCCTTCTATACCGAATACAACGCGCTGGTTGTCTTTTTTGATTTCATGAATATCTTTGGACAAATTTAATAGGCGATCCCGGAGTTGTCCCCGATAAGGTTCTTCAATAGGAACATTTTCCCGCTTTAATTCATTGTATATTGAGTATGCACGATTCATGGCAACTTCAATATCCCGCATGGTTTTATTCAAGAAAAACACTTCGGATTTCATTCGAGCCGACCGCATGACAAACTCCTCATAACGCTGCCTATTCTCTTCTCTAAGCACTAATACATTATAAAAACGAATGCCTGAAAGTAAAATGAACATAATAGAGGCCCTAATAAAGCCTGTAACGAAAAGGCGTGTAAATATGGCATTAAAAGAGACCATTAAAAACTCTTCTCTGATAAAGACTTCAATAATATTAGCCAGCATATCCGATAAGCCGACGAACATAATGAGTTTCACCGGATTATTTTTTAAATCCCGTATTTTTAAATAGGAATACAGTAATCCAACGACCATATAAAAAATTGCTGCTGGCAGATGGCGGACAACCAACTCATAATAAGCGCTTGTGTTGCCTACATAATCCGTAAATATTCTAAATACCAATACAGAAACTGCAGTGACTACACTCGTTCTGAAAATCGGTATATCTTCAAATTCCAATAAGAGTAGCGTCATCGCCACTATGGCCATACTGATTCTAAAGCTTGAGCCAAAGGGATTGATATAGACTTGTCCCATAAAAGTGGTCAAAACGGCTGTGAAAAATATTTTTTTTATCTGCTCGTTCGATTGTACAAACTCATTCATCGTTTTTATCTCACATTTCTAATAATTTCCCAGGTTGTATCATTGGCGAAAACCTTGCTCCAAAATGCCGTTCCGGCAAGATCATAGGCCTCAATCATATCCAATCGCTTTTCGAGACTCATTTTGTCTTCTAACCAAAGTTTATAATGAGTGCCCTCTTTCTTGTAGGCCACAAAGTTCTGACCACTTGTCTTGTCATATACAATTTGATCGCCAAATGTTGATTTGATCTCTTGTGCAGACTTCCATCCCATGGACTTTGATTTTGCGTTGCCATTTGACTGTATCGCCCATGTACGCATATAGAGAGGTACTGCAAGTACAAGTTTCTCTTTTGGGATAAGCTTTAAGGATTCTGTTATTCCTTTTTCCACCCAAGCCATCGATGCTACAGGACCTGCCTTTTTACTGGCAGCCCAAAACTCATCATAAGCCATCAAACACATGTAATCCACTAACTTAGACAGTTCAACACGATCGTAAACTTTTGACCACTGATCGCTCCCCCAAGGCACTGTTACATCAATGCTGGTTCTCACATTCTGATATTGTAACTGTCCAACCGCCGTCTCTATATAAGCCACATAATCTGCTCTATTTTCTATATACATGTTTTCAAAATCGAAATTAATCCCTTCCAAATCATACAAAGCACTGTAAATCAGCAATTGTGCAATGGATTGATTGGAATAATCTTCAGAAGCAAACATTGCTTTTGTCCACTCCGGTTTAAAACTGTTGGAATATAAGCCCCATACCTTGTAGCCTTTTTCATGGGCCTTTTGAACATAATCTGCACTGGCCTCGTTGATGATAATGCCATCCACATTAAGGGCGAACCACGTTGGGCTAATCACATCAATTGGTAGTGTCTCCTGAGGGCCTATGTCCGAAGTCTTTGCGAAAGTGCCGACTTGATGCCAAGTAAGGGCAAAGTTCTCCGGCAGATGATTGTCGATTCTCGGTGTGTTTAAAGGGCCTTCTTGATAAAACTCAATTTCACTATCTGGTGTGTAGGCATCCGTTTTGATATAACCGATTTCATTGCCACTTGTCCGAACCAGCTGATACCCATCCGTTTCAGAAAGGAATACAAGTTCTGACGTTTCAAATTTCCCTATGCTTTGCATACCGGTTCCCGAATTGCCGTATAACTTTACTTTACCGGAAATATTATGGGTTATAGGGAGTCTACGATTGTCTATCACCATTGTGTTATAGGTCTTGCTTTGTTGCACCAACAGACCGTACAATTTCTCTATCACTGCTAGCTCGACATACCGTTCCTCTTCAACGACAACTATCGGCAAATTGATTGTTTCAATATGTTGACGTACAAACTGGGTCAATTTCGACGTTTCCAACTGCACGTTCTTACCTACCATCGGTATATAAATTCGTGATTTACTCCCTGATAGATAAACACTTGGATCGATGGCTTCCTGAACCGTCTGAACCGATATCAGTACTTTCCCATGATCATCTTCTATCACAGCATCTCTATCTAGTACATGACCATTGACAACCAATTGATTGTATAAATACAGTTGCTGTTGTTCCGCCAACAAGGATTGATACATATAGTAATAATACCCACCAAATATAAGGGCACCAATAAGTAAAATACCTACAATAATTTTTTTCATATTTTTCTGCTCCTAAAATAAAATAAGACCTGCACAGCCTGCAATTGCAATTGTTAAAATGGGATGCATCTTAAACTTCACGATACTGACAAATGAAAAAGCAGCAATCCCCAGTTCCTTCATCGAAGTAACCGTTGCGACACCAACAGAAAGCCCTGCTGAAAAAATAAGCCCAAGAACCGCTGGTCGCAACCCCTTGAACATTAATTTGACCTGGGGTAAATGCTTGACTTTCTCAAAGCGATGGGAAACAATTAGGGCCAATAAAAACGCTGCTCCGATTACACCTATCGTTCCCGATAAAGCCCCTAAGACGCCTGCGACTCTAAAGCCGACATAGGTAGACGCATTGGTGGCAATCGGCCCTGGTGTCACTTGAGAAATTCCGATGACATCGATAAACTCTTCCGCGCTAAGCCACTGATGTATATTCACGATTTCCCGTTGGATAAAGGGAATCATTACATAACCGCCACCAAAACTGAAGGCACCAATTTTAAAAAATGTTAAAAATATTTCTATGAATATATTCATTAGACCCTCCATTTCGTATGAGGGTAAATAAATATCCCACTGAGACCGGCTATCACAATAACGAGTATTGGACTCCATTCCATAACCGCAACGCAAAAAATAGCAAACAAGACCATGACTATACTGAATAGACTGGCGTCGATGCCTTTTTTTAGTTTAAATACAGCTGTTAGTATCAAGCCGGCCACTGCTGGTCGAATGCCTTTGAAAAACTTCACAACTAGTGGATTCGAATAGACATTGGTCAACAATGAGGCAATGATTAAAATAATCAAAAACGAAGGCAACACCGTGCCCAAGCAACAAATAGCCGCCCCTTTCGTCTTTTTTAATCGATAGCCTACAAAGGTGGCTGTGTTCACAGCCAAAGGTCCCGGCAAGGACTGTGCCATGGCAAGGACATCCAAAAATTCATCCTCAGTCATCCAATGGTTCTTCTCTACAATTTCCTCTTCTATCAATGGCACCATGGCGTATCCACCACCAAGTGTAAACATGCCAATTTTAAAAAACATCCTAAATAATTTCATCATTTTAAGTATCGTCCTTCTATTGTCCGTATAAAAAAATTTTAACACAATTCAGACACCTTTAATAGTGAAACCAGAAGTTTAACACAGTAGTTGCAAGTCTTCTTTCATTTGTTCAATGGATTGGTAGCGATCTTTCGGATGAATTGCCATGGCTTTTTTCCATATCAACGTCAACTCCATGGAGTATATCTGAGGATTTTTCTCCAGACATCGTTTTAACGTCCCACCAATGCCATAAAGATCCCTCTGTTTTTCATTGGCATCTGTAGATAGAATAACTTCTGGCGGCGCATAACCAATAGTGCCACAAACCTCATTATCAACATCCGCCCTCTGACGCCAAGTACTAATGCCAAAATCGATCAGTACAAGATGCCCTCTGGCATTAATCATAATGTTACGCGGATTTATGTCACGATGGATGATTTCCTTAGGATGGGCATGAAGATAAGAAACACATGCACATAGCTGCCGAAGCATTTCAACAACATCATACTCACTAAATTTTCGACTCTCCAGCAGCGTTTCAAGAGTTTCTCCTTCAACCTCTTTTAATACAATGAATTCCCCCTCCTCCTGTCGAACAACATCAAGTAAAATTGATAGATGTTCATGGGAAACCTCTTGAAGGATCTCTCTTTCAATTGTGTAGCCAATGCCATGATAACGATGGCTTTTAACAATAACCCTTTGGTTTGTAATCCTATCCACACCCTTCAGCACCTCAGATTGATGGCTTGTTTTCAGTGGTGTCAGCTCTTTATAACGCTCTGTTAAATTCATTGATTTGTACGCTCCTTTTTACAAAATTTACATTCTCTAAAGGTCCCTTCTAGACTTTCTATGGTCACCTTCGTCTTATGCCTGTTTTTTATGCTGCGGCAAGATGGATTTGTATGATACACACTTGGGTGATCTGCCATATACACATGAGTCACATCAACATTTTTCAAAAATTTATAAGGATCACGAAAAGTTGAAAATCGCCTACAATAAAGACTTCTACTTACTACAATCTCCCTCTGATCGTAAAATACAATGGGCCAAGAAACCGCTGCCGACAACTTCATCATGCCCTCTTCTTGGCTTCTATAGTTGGACGCCTCTACGTCAACCGCCATCAGTGAATGATTCGCTATAAACTGAAACCGCTGATTAATACGCTTGTCCATTGCTTCACGAAACTTCGATTTGACCAATTGCTGAAATATAAGGTTTTCTCCTAGAACGCCGGTTTCAACAGGCAATACCAGTGGCAATTCCGCTCTCACATGCAGGCTGGCTTCAAGGAGACTCTCCTCAACCAATGACTCTGTGTACAAAGCCCCCAAATAAGTCATCAAAAAAACACTTAGGAAAATAAAACAAAAAAGTCCAATCGTTGATTCTGCCGTCAAGCTACCACGCCGATTATCAATCACTTCTTTCATCGTATCCTCCTATGAGCTTGTTGCCACTCCACTGAATGTGATGCTGGCGGGTATGTTCCCCCAGTATGAAAGGTGTTCCAGTCGATACCGTCATGTTGTATTTAACGACTTCCAAGGTTCTGTTGATTTTCTGTTCGTCAGGTACCAGCATCAATAACAAACGCAAATAATCATTGTAGTAACTCAACGTTCCTTGGCCATCCTTCCCCTCAGCGATGACATCCGATTTTCCAACCAGTCTTTTATTGTCTATATCAATATCGTAATGCCAGGAAACATCGTTTTTCATAAACGGTACTCCATTGCCGCTATACAACTGTTCCAGATCATAGATGCTTTCAACGCCCGCCCACGCACCGACCACAACAGTTGTACTAATGGCACTTCCGCCAGGGAACCAACCACCGATAGCAGTACCAATCGTGGAACATAGCTGAAACTTCTCCTTGTCCATCAGCAGATACGTGACATTGCCACCAAGTCGCAGACCAAATACTTCTGCCCTGATTATCCATTCGCTGTTTACCGCACCTGTCACTACATACTCCACTTCTCCATGGGCAATCGATGATCCACGTTCTTCTCTATTTAACATGGCAAAATCTCTGTGCGGCACGGTTATCTTTGATTTCAACACCCCCAAAATATATTCATGGAACAATAACTTTTCTTCCAGACCTAGTGTCTCGTCTATCAATATGCTTTCCTCACAGGCAAGGGCCTTCACCGTCAATCCGCTGGTATTATCAACTAGTGACAAGGCGCCCGTTAAGCCACTTAGGAATCTTAACCAACCTCGATCCCCTTTTGTGGATTCTTGTATGTAAAAGTCGGTGGCCAGGACATCAACACCTCTATACGCTTCTTCACTGATGATTACCTCTAGCACTGACGCATTCTCCTGTAAGTCGTCGATAATATCATCAAGAGAAGCATCCCCAGATGAAAACATGTGTTGGAACACATCCTTTCCGAAGGATACGCCGTCAAGCAACTGGCGCATCTTGGGATCTTGTATCTCTTCCTCCAATTGTCTGTGCAGGTGTTTCCCCTCTTCAATCTGGTCCTGGATTTTTTTCAGTAAGCGGATGCCCTTTCTGTGATCTCTTAAAAGATACGTTAATTGGCTGGCCGCTTTCACTTCATCGACTTCACCGAACCACTCAATATCATGGCCGTCCAAGGTATTTATTGTCTCTATTACTTCATAATACTCTCTTACCGAGGTCTGAACTTCTTGCATCATTACCATCAGTTCATTGAGCTGTTGAAACGCATGGCCTTTTTCACTGTAGGTCTCAGACCATTTATAAATGCTATTTAATTCCTGCAACATTCCTTTGGGTAGATAATAACCCGCTACCCGCAACCCGTTATCCACAAAGCAATCGCCGTTAATCAGCGTCTTAAGGGGGATGTACTGGATATCCTGTGACGATAAGGGATTGATACTCCTTATTAGGGAGGATTCCTGAACATTTGCCTCTGTATTGTACGTTACGCTTTTGATAACATCTTCTTCCGCGTTTATATTCCTATAGGCCAATACGCCATAGTCTTTGAATAGAGTCGCATCAAATCCTGCCAGCAAGTCGTCGCTGGCCACTTGTACATAGCCCTTCAGTGCAGCTTTGGAAGCAATGTGTTCATAGTAGCTATAAGTTGTAAAGAAGACACTTACAAATAAGATAGCCATCAGCACTAGAAATGGTGTAACACTCCCTCTATTAGATTTAATACTCTCGTACAGCTTCATCTATCGCCTCCCCAAGATCATCCAGCATCAAGTAATGATGTAGTAACTTAAAGTAATCCAGCGACTCATCAAAAACGCGAGTTGAAACCGGTTCTTCTTCCAGAAAAGTCAGTTCCAAAACGGTTTCATATTCGTCAAAATAGAGACCGTCGTGAGTTTTTTCCGGAGAATCTCCCCCCATTCTTTGCATCCCTCTAAGACTATAAAATCCGAATTGAAACAAGTAACTCTTAAGTAGCAATAGCACTGTTATAAAGATGATTCCAAACAAAACACTAACTTCTGTTGTAAAAGACCCTCTGTTATTGAGTTTCATATACACCACCTCTTTACCACTTATTACCAATATTATATCTTATATACATTTTTTTACAATCTCAAATAGTTTTTTTTCTCGATTTTATGGTATAGTAAAAGTGGTAATTTTACGCCAACCCTATAGAAAGGAGTTCGTCATGAAAAAATTATTTACATCACTCTTAGCGTTGCTACTCCTCTATGCTGTTACAAGATATGGTCTTGATGATGCGCTCATAAGGAATTTCAGGATGGCCAAACATAACGCACGCATTCAACTCGTTGAAGAAGTAACGATTCCAAGCGATGCAAAACGTTACGTCAGTGAAAGCAACTTGAACAACTGTGGACTTGCACTTGAAAAAGAAGATGCCTATTACATCGTCAATGACAATTTACTATTGATGAAGACAGACACCTCATACAACGTCCTAAATGATTTCGAAGTCACATCAGCTAAGTACGGCATTGATGAAGTACAGATTGTTGGAGATTGGTTGTTTTATACCGCCAATGGAATCAAACGCATAAATTTGGATGGAACAGGCCACGCCACATTGTTTAAGGGATTAGTAAACGACCTATACGCCACTTCTAAATGGATTTACTTCATCAACTATAGTGACCACGGTTCTCTCTATAGAATGACAATCAACGGAAGGGACCTTACCCGTCTCAACGAAAACTATTTTAGTGATTTACTTTATGATGAGAATCAATTCTATGCTACGATGAGGGAAAATGATACCTATTCTATGGTCACTTTGGATTTGGAGGGACATATAACAGATACACTATTGGAAGATACATATGCGTCCAGCATGATTAAGAAGAATGGTCACATTTATTATCGCGATCACGAGACGATGCATATTTATAAAGTGACTCTAGAAACCCATGAAACTTCAGCTGTTGTTGAAACGCCAATCAGTTATTTTGCCCTTGATGAAAGTTCCATCTATTATACAGGGAGAGACATGATGACAAAATTCAACGATGCCGTCGGACTTTTCAAATTTGATGAATCCACAGGTAGGACGTTGATTTTAGACAATGATACGACCATGTCCACTGGTTCTATACAAGTATTGGGGGATGAAGTCCTTATTGAATCAGATTATAAAAAAGACCCCTTCAAAATCCTACGCATAAAGAAGGATGGAAGTGGTCTTGCAGAAATTCAATCTATAGATAGTATGTAATACCTCGCACACTTAAGTTCATCCAATTAAGCACGACAGCAAAAAAACGAGCTCAATAATATGAGCTCGTTAATTTTATGTTCTAAATTTTAATTTCTTGCAGTGCTTCGTTGATATATCCTCGTAACCATAATAAGACGTCCATGTTGTTTATCGGCAGGTCCACTAAGGTTTTCTTGATATCCTTTGTATTCAGTGTGAATTTCTTATCGTTGTAGCAATGGGTATAGATCAGATCTATATCCGTATTTGCTTGGATTATGGTAATGATGGTCTCTGACATATTACCAAGTGGCACACGATCTATATGACTGTGTTGAAATTCAGCGTCAATTTCTGTTCCTACACCTAATTCTGAACGGATTTCAAAACTGCCATTACACCCTTCAGCAGTTGCTTTAAACATCGGAATACCAAGGCCAACCTTGCGCGTTGTCCGCGTCGTATAAAACGGATCGACTACCCGCTCCAAAGTAAGGGCATCCATGCCCCGCCCATCATCCTTTATTCTTATAGTGAGTTTATCTTCAACCAGATTCTCAATAATTGCAATTCTAATTTCTCTTGCTTCTGCAACAACAGAATTCTGTGCAATATCCAAAATATGCAACGATAATTCTCTCATCTCTTCTCCTCTAAAACTCTCTCAAATATTTTATAACTTCTTCAATTGTTAATGTTGGAATATCGATATAATTTTCCGCCTCGGATATATCATGCAAATAATGGGCATCAGAGTTCCTCAATATTTTATACTGATCCTTATAAGCATCAACCACCGCCTGATTTTCAGACGCTTTAAACACTTCTACAGCTCCAATTTGCCAATCCTTAGGCATAAATCCCAGGTTTGCCAACACACTATTTGCCTGCTTGTTGATATGTGCTGGAAAAACCACACCACCAAGATCAACAATCTTTTTTATCAGTTGATCAATCCCAATATCCACTGATGCCATCAATGTTATTTTATACTCTTCTATAACTTCGTCCTGCGTGTCCAATATCAACTGGTGTCCAAATTTCTCCGGTTTATTTGGAAGCATCAAGCGATGTTCATCCAAGATATACTCAAGTGATTCTGCCGCTGAAAGTGTTGGAAACAACGCGACGATATGTACATCTTCACGTGTTTGAATTTCGATTCCCGGAATCACCAACAAGCCCGCTTCTTTGGCTACAGTTAAAACGCTGGGACAATTTTTCATCGTATTATGATCTGTGACCGCTATTACGTTTAAGCCTTTTAACAGGCTCATATTCACAATGTTGTTAGGCGTCATCGCCTCATCACCGCAAGGTGATAAACAGGAGTGAATATGAAAATCGTAATAGACTTTCATTACTTTAGTCCTTTTTCATAAAAATACTTAAATACATCATATGAATCCAACGCTGTAACAACGATTGCAACATCTTCATCATGTGCTTTATCAAGTACGTCCTTTTCCACTTTGATGTTTTCTGGAATAATAATACATGCGAATTCCAAAAGCGACGCTACTGCAACAATATTGCTGTGGGCTTGAACAGTTACCCATGCAGTACCTTCAGTACCTCTGGCCATTACCCAGCTCAGTAAATCGCAACAACGCGTATTTGTAATTTCTTTATCTGTTGTCGTGCCGCTTAATAGTTCAAAGTGATCATCTGATAATAAATCATTTAAATTCATTCTACTCACCCGATTCCTCTTTCTTTAAATTTTGCCGAACCACACAATCTTCAATCTTTGCTCTTCCCATCACAATATCTTCAGCAAGTGCCCTACAGGTCGGCGCACCACATGCACCACAGTCAATTCCAGGTAAGTGCTGAAAAATCTCTTCTATCTTGGTCATTTTCTGTAATGCTACTTTAATATCTTTATCCAGCTTCATGACTTGAAGAGGTTCTATTTCCATGTCCCATTCAAAAAACTCATCTGGCATATCATCGTAATCACTTGTATCCACTGTATCAGGATACTTAATACTGGACTGCCTCAAACGGGTTTTGGCAATAAATGGGTTCTCCACATTTAGAGGTCCACCTACACAGCCAGTTACACAGGAGTAAGCTTCAATAAAGTCAACTTCTGTAATACGTCCACTTTCAAGCTTATCCAAAACTTTGATAACTTCCTCGATGCCGTCGACTGCCATATAGCTTTCTATACCCATGGCAATACTTTGGCCGCCAACACGTCCCCAACCAACACCGTTACCTGATGCTTTTTGGACATCCTCAAGATGGCGGTCCGGTTCTATCTCATCATAAATTCTCATTAATTTTGCGTAAATCGCCTCAATCGATATCGCCCCATCAATAAATGATTTTTCAATACCCACAGGCTTTTTTATACTCGTAATCTTAGCAGGACATTCCGTGATATAAAACACACCTATTTCTTCATGTGCATACCCTGTTTTTTCCATGACTTCTTGTCGCACAATTCTTGCCGCTACTTCCATTGGTGTCTCCAGTTGAATGATATGGTCAATCAACGACGGATACTTAAGCTGAATCAACCTTGAAATAACCGGACAGAATGTAGAAATCAAAGGCTTCATTAGACTTTTATCTTGTATTTTTTGCAACTGACGCTTATTGAGCAAGTCCGCTGCAAATGCAACATCATATACAAAATCAAACCCTAATTTATAAAAGCAATTAAACAGTTTATTCATGTCATAGCTTCTTGGAAACTGACCATACAACGATATCGACGGCAAAGCAATATTGAACTTGTATTGCTCTAACATCTTCAAGTTATCGACCTGGGCGCCTTTGGCCTTAAATGGACAAACTTTTAAACACTCTCCACAGTCGATGCACCGCTCGTTGATGATGCGGGCTTTCCCTTCTACTATACGAATTGCTTGTGTTGGACAACGGTCTAAGCAGTACGTACAACCGTTGCAGAAATCCTTGTCTAAAATTACCGAATGCCAGTAATTTTTCATACCGTTCCTCCACGTTATAAATTCATTACTAATTTAACCTTCGTATACTCTTCTACTTTTGATTCTATGAAGAACTCATCACTGCATCTCTTCATATTAGGAAGACCCATTCCCGCTCCAAATCCCATGTCTCTAGCAATTTGAGTGGCAGTTGTGTAGCCTTCTTTCATGGCCTGTTCAACATCTTCGATACCAGGCCCAACATCTTCAATCAATACTTCTATTTTGTTATCTTTGACCAATACAAAGATTTTTCCACCTTCAGAGTGAATTGCAACATTAATCTCCGCTTCATAAGTGGCAATAGCAATACGCCGGATAATCTTAGAATCGATTCCCAGCTGCATCAACACTTTTTTTATTTTACTTGAAGCTTCCCCTGCTCGCGAAAAATCCTCCTTTAGAACATCAAATTCTAATTTCATCAAAGAACCTTCTTCATTAAAAGAAATGCTCTCCATTATATCTCCTCATCGTCTTATAATCGAAATATTCTTGCAATTTTGCATGAAAAGAAAATTTCCAAGTCGATTATTCCTCAGAAATTCCTTTTAAACCGTGCGAATATAATACACCAGATGTCTTATACATCGTCATTTCTGTCGATATCAAGACGATGTCATTCTCTTTAGCTAATTCAATTACGTCATTCCCCGGCACTTTTCCACGTACAAAAACAATTGCTTTTAAATCAAGCATTTCTGCTGTACGAATTACCTGGTTGTTGATCAACCCTGTCAATAAAACTGCTTCAGTTTCTGCAAAAGCCAACACATCACTCATCAAATCCGATCCAAATGCCGCTTTTACACGAAAATCCAAATTTGACGCCCCAATGAGTACTTTTCCTTCCACAAGCTCCACAATCTGTTTTACTACCATTTCATCCTCCTAAAATAGATCATTTAGCCTTTATAATGAGTTCAAAAGTGCTTCACAACACTTAGAAACTCTTAGTTATATTATTAACAATACCCATATTTATTATAGCATAGTTCTACAGGTTTAGGGTGGATTTTAAGACATTTAGCACTTGTGCATATACTTCTTCCAAAGATTTATTGGCGTCAATCATACGATAACGATTTGGACTTTGTTCAGCAAGCATCAAATAGCCTTCTCTGACCTTTTCATGAAATGCCATATTCTCTAAATCTAAGCGATTTACTTCTCTGTCGCCAGTGTTGACGCGTTCCAATCCGATTTCAGGCTCTACATCTAAATATAAGGTGACATCCGGTGTAAATCCTTCTGTCGCAAACAAATTCAATTGATAAACCTCGTCAATGCCAATACCTCTACAGTATCCTTGATAGACCAATGACGAATCCACAAAACGGTCGAAAATAACCACTTTGCCTTCATCTAGGGCAGGCATCACTTTTTCTATCAGATGTTGGCGACGTGCAGCCGCATAAAGTAGTGCCTCTGTCCGTGCATCCATTTCCGTATGATTCACATCTAGGATGACATCGCGAATTTTTTCGGCAATTGGCACACCGCCTGGTTCTCTCGTCACCATAAAGTCAATATCATATCCTTCTAAAAATTCTCTTATCATATCGAGGATCGTTGACTTGCCCGAGCCCTCGCCACCTTCTAAGGTTATAACTATTGGTTTCATTTTTTCTCCTAATTCTTTTTTATCGTCCTCTATAATACTACCATATAATTGCTTGTAATTGCTTGTTAAAGAATTGTTTAAATCCACCCTCCATACCAAACATGCTATAATTGTTACGATACACTTATATTATTTTTATAACTATTTTTTAAGGAGACTTTATGTTTTACAACGAGATTATCAATAACTGTTCACCTGAGCATATTGCAATGCGTCACAATGGTGAATCCATCACATACGAAACCCTAAACAAGCACGTAAACAAATATGCAACATATCTTCATGCAACTGGCGTCTCAACAGGTGATTACGTTGGTTTATACTATGGCAACAGCCCCGAATTTATTTATACCTATTTGGCAGTCAGTGCGCTTGGTGGTGTAATCGTGCCCTTCAACCGCATGTTGACCGAAAATGAAGTGGCTTATATCGCTGAAGATGCTGACATGAAACATATTGTAACGATGAAAACATTAGAGATAGATGCTCAGTATAATCAAATTGTTTTACCAGATGTTCAAGAGGCGATCCTCAAGACAGCTGTCTTAGACCTGCCTACAATCGAACGTAGTATTGATGATGTGAATACAGTGATTTATACATCGGGGACGACAGGTAAGCCCAAAGGAGCCATGCTGACTCACGCGAACCTCATAAGCAATGCCATCAGCTCTATTGATCATTTCAACCTAAACGCTGACGACATTCACCTATGCGTCCTACCTATGTTCCATAGTTTTGCTTGGACAGTTAGTGTATCAACAGCACTTTATACAGGTGCTACAATTGTTATAGAAGATACCTTCCACCCAAAGAACATCATCCAAAGGATTCGCGAGGAACAGATCTCTATTGTCAGTGGCGTGCCTGCTATGTACTCCTATTATCTATCACTAGGTAAGAAAGAGGATTTCGAAAGCGTTCGCGCATTTATTTCAGGTGGTGCGGCGCTACCAGTGGAGATTCTGGAAAACTTCGAAAAGAAAATGGCAAAGAAAATATGTGAAGGCTATGGATTGTCTGAAAGTTCACCAGTTGTTTCCATTAACCCTGTGAATAGAACGAAAGCTGGCTCTATCGGACGCCCGATCAAAGATGTCTCTGTAAAAATTGTCGATACAGCAGGCAATGAACGCCCTACTGGTGAGTCTGGAGAAATCGTCGTTCAAGGACCTAATGTTATGAAAGGTTATAAGAACCTGCCTGAAGAGACAGCAAAAGCAATTGTCGATGACTGGTTGCACACTGGTGATGTTGGCTACATCGACGAAGACGGCTACATTTATATCGTCGATAGAATCAAAGACATTATCATCGTCAGTGGCCTAAATGTTTATCCTAGAGAAATTGAAGAATTGATCTATAGCTACGGTGGTGTGTTGGAAGCCGCAGTTATTGGTCAAGAAGACAAAAGACGTGGTGAAATCCCTGTGGCCTTTGTTGCTGTAGAAGATAAAGACAGATTCGACATCGCTGGTCTTGAAGCTTTTTTACAGAAGAATCTGGCACAGTTTAAATGGCCAAAGAAAGTGACTTTAATGGATGCTCTTCCTAAAAATGCGACGGGGAAGATTATGAAGCGGGCATTGAAGCAATAATAGAGTGATAAAAAAAGAAACGCCACAATGGGCGTTTCTTTTCTTTTTGCGTCGCAAGTGAATTACTTGCGCTTGGGGAGTGTTCATTAGTTTATAAAAACGAGAGAGAACCACGGTACATACGTAATCAATATCAGTCCCACAAGTCCAACGATGAACAGGGGTAGGATGTACTTAAACATACTTTCCATTTTTACTTTTGCAACTGCAGCACCAACGAATAAATTACATCCGTATGGTGGTGTACAAAGACCTAATGCCAAGTTAACTGCCATGATTACACCGAAATGTAATGGATTGATGCCCAATGCTTTTACTGTTGGCATCAACATTGGTGCCATAACCATAATTGCAGGCACCGTATCCAGGAATAATCCGACAATCAATAATATAATATTTACAAACAGTAACACAACTAATGGATTATCCGACACGCTGGTCAGGAAATCTGTAATCATCAGTGGTACACGTTCATAAGTCATAAACGTTGAAAATACAACTGAATACCCCAGTAAGAATGAAGTGATACCATTCAAAACAGCTGTATCTAAAAATACTTCTTTTAAACCTTCCAGTGTCAAATCCTTATAAACAAACAAGCTGATCACAATTGAATAGACAACTGAAATACACGCCGCTTCTGTCGGTGTAAAAATACCTGAATAGATACCACCCAGTATAATAACTGGAGAGAGCAGGGCCCAGAACCCATCTTTGACACTTTTTCCGATAGCTGCGAATCGATACTTCATCGCTTCTCTAACCGGTACTTTCTCACCATTATCACCAGTATGATTCTTCTTCAAATCCGTTCCGTTCATGGTACACATAATGATATTGGCACCAACAAACATGACACCCATCAATATCCCTGGCAAAATACCTGCTAAAAAAAGCTGTGAAATCGACACACCAGTCGTCGCGCCATAAAGAACAAAAGAAAGACTCGGTGGAATAATCGGACCTACAATACCGCCAAAGCAAACGATTGTTGCTGCATAAGCGGGATCATAGCCTTTTTTCTTCATTTCAGGAATCATCATACCGCCAATTGCAGACGTTGTTGCCATTCCCGACCCTGATAAGGCGCCAAAAAACATACATGCGATAACCGTTACTGCGCCAATTGCGCCATTAACAAAATCTATCAGGGCAGAGGCAAAATTGACAATTCTCTTAGCAATACCGCCGGTAGACATAATAATACCTGCCAACATAAAAAATGGAATCGCCATTACTGTAAATGAGAAAATCCCACTATAACAGTATTGAGCAGCTATTACCATGTTTAAGTCCGATGCCATGGCCATAGAAATCATCGTTGCACCACCAATAGCGAATCCAACTGGAACGCCTAGCAGTAACAACACAAATAATGCAATAAACAAAATAGGAACTGCCATTACTGTTCACCTCCTATTATGTTACCTGTTCGAATGAAGTGAATATCTTCAAGAATATGCATAATTGCTCTAAGTATAAATAGACCACACCCTAATGTAACTGATAAATATCCCCAAGCAGTACTAATTTTAATCCCTGCATATGGAATATTTATTTGTATGCCTAACATTGTAAAGCTGTGAAACATTGTAATACCGCAAATAGCGATTAAAATAAGTTCTGATAATATTTCTGTAAGTTTTCTTGCTTTGACCGGTAACCGATCGACAAATAATGTTATCTTGATATGTTCTCTTCTTCTGTGACCAATGCTAATGCCAATCCAAGAAAGCCAAACAAAAAGGAATTTCCCTAATTCTTCTGACCAAGATAAGGAGTTGTTGAATACATATCTCATAATAACTTGAAAAAAGATGATACCAACCATTGCCACAAACATTGTGATCAGCAGCGTATCCTCAATTTTATCTAAAGTCTTAATAACTTTTTTGCTCATAGTAACCATTGTTTCATATAGGTGAAACAATGACCTCCTTTCGTGTTCCTTTATGTTGTAGATGAATATTTAACAGATTGGTAGGGCTGTTAAGGATTTAGTCGAGCGATAACCCATATGGTTATCGCTCTTAAAAGGGATATTCATCTATTGTTTTTCGAAACTTTCTATGGACGAGTCGCTAACCACTTGTCAACCATTTCATCGCCAACTTTTTCACGTTGATAATCATAAACTGGCTTAACCGCTTCCTGGAATGCTTTGATTTCGTCATCTGTCAACGCGTAAACTTCAGCGCCTTCGTTCTTGAATCTTTCGATATAGTCTTGTTCCTTCGCATATTCTTCCGCTCTTTGGCTCTTAGCAACTTCTTTAACGCCTGCTTCTAAAACAGCTCTATCAGCAGGATCTAATCCATCAATCCACTCTTTAGAACAAATAATTGGGAATGGAGAACTTGCATGGTTTGTTAACGTTACATATGGAGCGATTTCATGGAAATTGAAATCATTGAATACACCAAGTGAATGGTCTAATGCATTGATTTGACCTTGAGATAATGATGTCACTACTTCACCCCAAGCCATTGGCGTAGGATTTGCACCCATTGCCTTCCAAATTTGAATATTTAAATCATTTTGTGCGATACGTACTTTTTGGCCTTTGAAATCGGCTTCATTATGATATAGCTTGTCTCTAGAGATTACTTGTCTCATACCGTTGTAGTACATATCAAGACAGTAGTATCCTGCTTCTTCCAATGTTTCATTGAATAATTCCAAACCGCCATTTTCAAATGTTCCTTCTTCCCAAGCTTCAAAAGAAGGGTAAAGGTATGGTAAGTCAATACATGTAGAATCAGGACCTGATGCTGATGTAATAACTGATGATAAGTCGAACATCATTGTAACCGTACCAATCTTGATACCTGAAACCAAGTCCGGTGTATCCCCTAATTGTCCATCAGGATATACTTCTACTTTAAATTTACCTGGTGCTTCTTTTTCTAAGTATTCTCCTAACGCCTCACTCCACATATGTGTCGATCTTTGCGACGAATCGGTATGTCCTATTTTGATGACAATTGGTCCTTCAGCCGTAGCTTCTGCACCTGCATCGCTCTTACACCCTGTTGCTAAACCCATTAATAAAACTAATGCCAGCAATAAAGCCAATACTTTTGAATTTTTCATAATTTCAACCCTTTCGAAATAATTTTCTAGACCCCACAACAGTATCTAGTTCTACTCCTATTAAGAGCAAATAGCATGCCAAGTTTTGATTCCAAACACACTTTCGTGTATTGTCAACGCTTACACACTTAAAAATGACATTCTGAAATTTGATGCAAATAAAAAGCGTGAAGTAAATTTCACGCTTTTGTATTATAGACTGAAAATTTATTCACGCTTTAAACGTTCAATATCATATTGATTGATTTTATTCCATAGTTGTCTTGTACTGATTTCCAATTTCTCAGCTGTCTTCGCAACATTCCCGTTGTTCTTATGAAGTGCTTCAGCTATGTAACTTTCCTCAAAATGAGATCTTGCCTCTTTAAGCGATTTTCCTGAAAGTTCTTCATAGGCACAGTTATCCACTTTTTCACCAATAGGCATTAATATTTCATGGACTGTCACGACTCCGTCTTTGCTAAGAGCGATCATTCTTTCAATAATATTCTTGAGTTCTCTAATATTTCCAGGATAGTCATATCGAAGTAAGAAGTTCATCACCTCGTCATCAATGCGCTCAATTTTCTTTTTTTGATCCATCTCAATCTTCTTTACAAAGAATTCTATGAGTGCCGGCAAATCCTCCCTACGGTCCCTTAGAGGCGGAATATTCAAGGTCAATGTATTGATTCTATAAAGCAGATCTTCCCTAAAATCCCCTTCAGTGATTTGCTTTTCAGGATTTTTATTGGTTGCCGAGATAAAGCGAATGTCCAGATTAACGGATTTATTACTACCAAGACGTTCTATTTTCCGACTTTCTATGGCCCTAAGCAGCTTCCCTTGAGTCGCTATGGGCAAGTCCCCTATTTCATCTAAAAACAAGGTGCCAAAATTTGCCTCTTCAAATTTTCCAATTCTCGTTTCTATGGCACCTGTGAATGCTCCCTTTTCATGACCGAACAACTCTGACTCAATGACCCCTTCAGGGAAAACCTGACAGTTTACCGGAATGAAGGGCTCCTGCCTTCTATCGCTTAATTGATGAATATAATTGGCAATCACTTCTTTACCTACACCTGATTCACCTAAAAGCAAAATGTTAATGCCTGTATCCGCCGTCCGTTTACACATTTCAATTAGGTTTTTATATTCCTTATTTTTCGAATCCAAAAAAACTTGTGTCGTATTTTGATTTTTTAATAGCACTTTACTTTTTAGTTCCAAACGATTGATTTTCGCCAGTCGTTCAACTTTCATCACCAGTTCATGCATTTCACCACTCTTAACAAAATAATCTGTGGCACCGTATTTAATTGCATTTACTGCGCTTTCTATACTTCCAAAAGCAGTCATTACAATTACTTCAACCAAAGGATACTTTTCTTTGATTTTCTTGATCAGCTCGACACCATCCATAACCGGCATCTTCAAATCCGTTACAACCAAGTCAACTTTATTGGCTTCAATATGCTCTAAAGCCTCATGTCCATTGGAGCAGCTGGCAGTATCATACCCCTCGTCCGAAAGTATCAATGTCAGTACCTTTTGGTATTCGATTTCATCATCTACTATTAATATTTTGTATCCGCGTTTTGCACTCATTCATCTCATCCTTTTACTGGCAGGCTAATATTAAACTGAGTTCCTTGACCAAACTCACTTTCCACCGATATTCTTCCGTCATTGTTTGCTATTTCCGTGCTGATAATATAAAGTCCTAATCCCGTTCCACTGTCTTTTGTCGAGTAGAAAGGATTGAATATGTTTTCTAATTTGTTTTTTTCAATACCACACCCGTTATCGGCAAGTGTAATGTTGATTTCTGACGCTTGTATGCTGATGTTCAAATTAATTACTTTCACCGCTCTCTCTACGTCATTAAAAGAGTCGATACTGTTGTTTATTAAGTTCAGCAGGATCATTTTCAAGGTATCTTCATTCATTACAATTGGTCGACCTGTGTCACCATCAACCTTTGTAACTACCGTGATCTCATTCTTCTCAAGATTTTTTTCCTCCAAGACCAAGATGATGTCCACAAGATTTTTGATATCCACCTGCTTTGTTTCGTCATTGGACAATTTCGAGAATCTCAATAGATTCTCAATCAAATTGTTTACACGTGCAACAGAATCGTTGATGACGAAAATCGCATGTTTCGATATTTCATTCAGACAATACTTCTCTAAAACGTAGACGTAACTTTTAATCAAGCCGAGCGGATTTCTTATTTCATGGGCCAGACCAGCTGACAGTTGTCCGACGGCAATCATTTTCGACTCCTGTCGCGCACGACTTTCAGTCATATATTTTTCTGTATAGTCCTCTATCATTATCAAGCGCTTGTTTTTTTCATAAAACTGACTGGT
>Ga0209379_10000886_pt1 | contig 21470 bp, 13 predicted proteins | sample tdDd001_FD_187124 | JGI IMG/M metagenome (GOLD analysis project Ga0209379, IMG submission 187124) | Marine sediment microbial communities from the Atlantic coast under amendment with organic carbon and nitrate - tdDd00.1 (SPAdes)... | ecosystem: Environmental > Aquatic > Marine > Coastal >...
GAGCACCTCGGGATAGAATACTGCGACTTTGATGATAACAGCCTGAGTGCCGTAATGCCGGTTGATGCGCGCACACATCAACCATTAGGCATGCTACATGGCGGAGCATCAGTGGTGTTGGCAGAAACGCTTGGCTCATTAGCTGCCAATATGTGCGTTGATGAGACAAAGTATTGTGTAGGGCTTGATATTAATGCCAATCATGTTCGTGCTGTTCGCAGTGGAATAGTAAGGGGAACAGCAACACCGGTTCACCTCGGGACGACTACGCAGGTTTGGCAGATAGAGATCACGGAAGAACGAGGCCGTTTGGTATGTACAAGCCGTTTGACGATGGCAGTCATGAAACATAAGAAGAAAGAAGCCTAATCAAATGAATTTATCTTTTTCTGAAGGCCGTGTTATTGCCAACCAGCATGAGCTTGTTGTTCGTCTCGATGGGGTATCTCGTGTATCTCTGCAAGCACGGGTGGATGACGTAACGTTAATTGGTGGAGCGAACGTGGTTACAGCGACAGGAAGTGGCGTTAACTGGTCAGTTAGGCTTGATAATGAAGAGCAATTGAATAATCTTGCGAACGCAATTGGTATTGCGATCCAATAAGTAATAGATGCTGTGATATTCGCAGCATCTGCTTCTCTACTTACATTTACTTGCTATTAACAATTATCTCAACGAACAATGCCTGCGTTTATTGGTCTCGCACATATAAAATGTCTCTAGCGAAAGGTGCGGGTATTATTGGCAACTGTCTGTTTTTTAAGAACTGATCTTAATTAACGCTCGTGACGATATAATGCATGGGTTTTCTACGTTTATTAACCTCCTTAAATGCAATTTTATGAGAGCACGCACTCATAAATTACTATTTTGACCCAAAACTCTAGCGACAAAGTGTCATTTGTTGCACTCTGGTTGTGATAGATAAGACTAAAATTTTTATATTTTTGACTATGTATTTGTGTAGGGAATATATGACTGAATGCGTTCAGTTGTTCAAGTAAAAGGGAGTGTTAATGATTCGGCATCAGCTTAAGCAAATTGCTGAAACTGCTTATCAGACAATGTATGGTCAGCGGCCTGAACTGTGTAATATTCAGGAATCATTCTACGGCTGGGTTGTATTTGCAGCATCGCCAAAAGGGAAGGTTGTTGTAAAGTTCTCTAGAGAGATAGGGCGGTTGGCAAAAGAAATTACAGGGTTACACCGCCTTTCAAAATGCCTGGATTGCTCTGTTCCTGAGATTTTATTTTTCGGCCGGGAAGAGGGCTATGACTACTTAATGATGGAATGGCTTGATGGTTTGTCTGCCCATGAATTACCCAGTAATCCAATCGCGCTCGAACAGTTTCGCGAAAGTTATACAGACTTGCTATTAGCCCTTCATGAAAATCAATCGCAGCAAGGTTTTGAACTTGCTGAAGAGCAGTACGATCCGAGCTTGGTTAAAGCATTTGAGAGCTGGATGGCACCGGTATTGCGTTATGTACAAAGTAGTTGTTCGCCTTTTTCTCCAAGATTAAAAGATGCCTATATTTCTATGTGGGAGAACAAAGAAGAAATTCTCTCACCTATAAATACGCGTTCTTCGCTTGTTCATGACGACTGCCATGTAGGGAACGTGCTCTTTAACCCCAGGACGTTTAAGGTCACAGCTATTCTTGATCCATGTGATGCTGGTTATAAGCATCGAGAATTTGATATTTTCCATCTTTATGATGTGCGGCCTGATCTGAAGCTGGTTGAGCGTTACCAAGAAAAAGTACCGCTTGCTGAGGGGTTTGAATTGAGACGTTGGTTTCTCAGTTTGTGGGATGATGCTAAGCATAGCCGGAATATGGGATGGTATGATGAGCCGTGGCTATTAGCTAAAGTAAATCAATTTAACGAGACCTATGCCCAAAGGTAGAACTTGCGAGCGAATGATTTCTCAGCATATTATTGTGGTATGGGAAAGATTTAAGGTTATTAGAATGAGAATAATTGCAGCCTGTATTGCGGCGGTATTACTCGCTGGTTGCGCACAGAAAGTTACTCGTGGGCCAGAGCCTACACCTGAGCCCGAAATTAGTGGTGAAGTGAAACCCACAGAACCTATTGTTACCGGTCCTGAGGTTGCCCCTGTACCGCAGCCCGAGCCAGAGTTGAAGCCGGCAGTCAAACCGGAACCCAAGCCTAAGCCAACTCCAGTTGTGACGAAGACGCAGGATGGAAAGCTAATTTTGGGTGCTGAGGAATGGGTTTGGTTAGACTCAGCCAAGCAGCATGTAAGAGTTAAAGTGGATTCTGATGTAAAGCTATCGACAATTGGTGTTTCAGATATCCAGGAATTTGAACGAGACGGAAATGATTGGATCAAGTTTAAGACCAGTGGGCAATCTGTTGAGTTGCCAGTTGAGCGTTGGTTGAAGAACAAAAATGGCAGTAAAAATCGCCAAGCTGTAGTAAAGCTACGCGCTAAGCTAGGTGAACTCAATGAGCTTACCGAGTTTGCCCTAACCGCAGGCAAAGGCATTGTACTTGGGATTAACTTTATCCGAGATGTAGCTATTGTTGACGGCTCTAGAAAATATGTTCAGCCGAAGACGAAGAAATAGACAAGAATAATAGTTCAGAAAGGCGGTAATACCGCCTTTTCGCTATAGTTATAGTGTTTCAACGGCTACTTCGTAACTGGTGAATTTTCGAATGTTAATCACTCCGGTATCGAAGATCAGATATTGCCCCTTTATACCTAACAACGTCCCTTCAACGATCGGTGTTTTATCAAAATTATGAGAGCTGATTTTGGTTGGATACTGGGTGATCGGGTATTGGATAGTAACCAACTCTTCATCGAGTTGTTCGACGGCATCCTCTCCGTATAAGGCCAAGAGTTCATTGAGCCGCGATTCGATAATCGGGAGCAGTCGAGCAGCTTCCATTTTTAGATCAATGTTTTCATTGTCGCCTTTGAGCATGGCTCGCCAGTTTGTTTTATCTGCCACCATTTCGGCAAGGGCGATTTCTACTAACCCTGATATCTGACGCGTCTTAACTTTCAATATAGCTAGTGCTTGTGTCGCCCCCTGATCAATCCAGCGGGTCGGCAGCTGAGTATGGCGGGTGATCCCTACTTTTAAACCAGATGTATTAGAAAGGTAGACATAATGAGAAACCATACAGTGGGTATCGCCCCATTCTGGTTCTCGACAAGTCCCTTTCGCATAATGGCAGGTTTCCGGTTTCATGATGCACATGTCACAGCGGGCCAGTTTTTTCATACAGGGAAAACAGTGCCCTTGGGAGTAGCTTTTCTTTGTTTTCTTGCCACAGGCATCACAGAAGATATTACCGGTGTGGGTCAGTTTCAGTGTTTTACCAATCAAAGGGTTTAGCGGTAGAAAATTCTCACCGACAGGCAGTTGGTATTCAACCACGTCACCTAACGACGATTTCATTTTTTGTAGTGTACCTAGCATGACTTTGCTCATATTGTATTTATGTAGTAGGAATAATTTTATCACTACTATAAGGAATATCTGAATAGATCCATTAGACCTTCCGTATCTGTATACCATAAGCCTGCCACTGAGCAGGCTTATAACCAGTGGTAACCTCTTACAAACCCGTCCCAGATTGGAGTCGGTGTATTCATTGCTTACATCCTGTAATTGTTAATCAACTGTGATCATTTTTACAGAGTTAACAGTGTTATACCATGCTGATGAAGTCATCTTTTCAAACATTTACAGTTAAAATCAATAGGCACTAGTTAGCCTTGTATTGGATCCAGCTCTCGTCATCTAATGTTAAGAAAGATGCTTCCCTCACCTCCATCATTGTTGTGCCTTGATTCTGCGAAACGATGCCGACTTCATCGAGATTGCGAACAAGGTCATTCAGTTGGAAGGCTCGTCCTGAAAAAATATCGCTTGCGATAATGTTCCCTAATAAATCGGAGATGGCTAGGTAGCTATTTGGCTGGCTAATTTTCACCTTGTCTCCTTGTATGTTCAGGTTTGGTCCAAAGAGTTTGATACCAACCGGAACTCGTGTAATTGCAGTCGTAGGGACTTCTCTCATGCCCTGAATTTGCATTTTGTCACCGCGCATGGCCGCACCATGTTCAGGGACGAAGATAACAACCAGATTACGGTTCGATTTTTTAAGATTGTTTACAAAGTCATAGAGGTCATCAAGTACATTTTTTTGCTGCTGCTTGTAGCTAATCAAACTGCTGCCAGTATTGCCACGGATAATACGATTGCCATCATGGGCCGAAATTGAATTATATAAAGTGACGGTGGGACGTGAATCGTTTTGACTGCCCTGGGAGAGCCACTGGTTTAATACAGAAGCATCGCGGTAAATACTCGAACCATCGAAACTTTTCTGATAAGGCGACAGATTTTCAAGGTCAACAGCAGGAGAGATAATCCCTAGATTGTTATTGATGTGGGTCATGAAGTTACCGAACTGGCCGTTATGATTGAGGAGCAATTCATTTTCGAAGCCCAGTTGAGACAGGTTATCAAATAATAAGCATTGTTTGTTGCTTGAGGTGTCAAATAGAGTCGTATGTTCTTGTTGACCACAGCTGGCTCTCAGAAGACGGATGACAGCGGGGCCGCTGTAAGCGGTGGCAGAGTTGAAATTTTCAAACAGGATATCAAACTCTTGTAATAGAGGGTGAGCTATCTGTCCTGTCAGATCCAGATCATCCCAGGCAACTGAGCAGATGTTCAACAGAAGGATATCGAAATTATGCTCGAGGTTAAGTCCACTATGTAATGTTGATATTTTTTGTGCCTCGTTATCGAAAAAGGCTTTACGGTACTGGTTCAAAGCAATGTCATCAATAACATCAGGTAGTGTTAGGTTTGATAACTCTTGTTCAAGTGTTGTGATTTTCTCAATCTTAACTTGAGGAACTTTTGCATGTACAGAAAGAGGCTGTTCTGTATGGTTGAAACTAAAAAACAGCATAGTGACCATGACTAGAGTGGTTACTCGAAATATTTGATTGGCAAAGTAATAGCCGATAATGATCAGGCCAGATAAAATCATAATCTCTAGAGATATAAACCGAGAAGCCAGCTCGAGTAAATAGAGAGTGTCAAACTGAAGCAATTGGGACAGTTGTTCTGTAAGCCGGTTTAACGGGGGCAAAAAAGAATCAAAGTGGAAAAGCCACAGGCCGATAACTATACCAATGCAGTTTCTGGCGATTCTCAGCCCTCTGTGTGATACAGGGATCAGTAGAAAAGAGAAAAATGCAAAATTGTAGAGAACAGAAAAGCCGATTATGCCTTTGAATTTGAGGGCGAACTTGATCAGAAAGTAGATATTCCACCAGCCCAGAGACCAAACCGCTTTCTCGTTAAGTTGTTTAGTTGTCATGATATGTCCACATCCATGCTTTGGTTACAATGCATCATCTTTGTGTTTGTATTTTTCAAAGTAGCTAAGCTGCCTGCTTAACCATTTCTGACGTATTTTAGTTATCAGTGCTTTGGTGAAAAATCCCAGAACAAACCCTAATGCAGCTGTGATTGAGACTGTCAGGATAAAGTCGACTAAGTTCATGGCAATACCTTTTGAGAGGAACGCTCTAAAGGAACGCATCGCGCATAGGCACGAGTTTGGCTTTTCTTCGTTGGCGGTTCATTGGTGGAGGAAATTTGTTTAGTGATTGATCTTAGTTCTTTAGTAAATGGAATTGCAGTTGTCTGGGCACGGTCAAGTACCTCATGAACATCAATAGGCTTGACATAAACCGTATGACTCGCAAACAATTCATTAATGTTTATGTTGAATATATTATTTAGTGCGATATCAACATCATTGGCTCGAACAGCACTCAGGAAGATATAAATTGCATCTTCACAAGGTGTGAGAAGATCGCCATCACGGCGAAGGTTGCACAATGAAATACAATCTCTAGCACTAATTGTTGGCAATAAGTCTAACCGTATGAGGGCAAAGTCCATCGATAGGTTTATGTGTCGGGAAACAAGAGACTTTACATGGTGAGTGAATTGTTCTATTCCGGTTAAACCAGAAAAGTCGTAACTTGGGCGTAAACAGAGAAGCTCTTCGTACCGCGCAGGTAGCTGATGTATATAAACTTGGTTTTGTATTGCAGCTATTTGGCTTAGGAAATGTGAGAAAGAAAGTTCCACAGGAACAATGAGGTTGATTCCTGAGTCTAAGAGAAATCGTTCATCGCTATAGCAGATACACTGAACGATTTCTCTCACGACAAGCTTTAATTCATTGCCGCGATGTATGCGAAGCTGATAAGCCTGGCGAGAGATTATCTCAATATCGTCATCGGTGAGGCATGGTAGAACAATGGTCGCGTGTTTTTTTGTTGAGGCTACTTGCAATAGTTGTTCGAGCGAATCGTAGATGTTAAATCGCTCAGGTGCTGTTTCGTTATCTTTTAATAGCGTTGTAAGCGTTAATACTTCACTGCTGTCACCAGTAAGGATGGTGTCGTTTTGAGTGAGAGGATGCTCTTTGTTGTCTATAAGGGTGTATGTCGCGACTTCTGGATCAAAATGATAACTGGTATTGGTAACGATACCGTTAACAGTATGGGAGTATAGAATAGTATAAAGGTAATGTGAGTCTAACGAGCCGTTGATGACTGACACACTTCCTATTTGGTTGCTATGGGTATTCAGTATAGAAAAGAGCTGGCTATTTTTATGAGTATCATAGATGCAAAAATATATAGTTATGTTAGATTGACTTAACCAACCATTCAAGCGTGAAAAAACTTGGAATAGATGCTCTTTATTATCAGGTAAGAATAAATATTCCTCAGATAGCACATATAAGTCAGTATTTGAAATAAGTGGGATTCGCTCTATGTCATCGAGTAATTTATCGATATTCTTAAGGCCATGTTTTGTGTTTTTCAAAAAAAAAGTATCATTATAAAAATCGAATAATTTCTCGTCGTTCTCTACAGGAAATAGACTTTTGTAGTAATCGCGAGCTATGTTAACTAGTAAAATATTACTATCAGGATTAGCCATGCTTGGCCCTTTTAGATGACAAGGGCTTGCTAGTAGCATATTAATCACATCATGATTTTCTGAAATAATAAAATTTATCATAATTTATATGGCTTTATACTCATTCACTGTTCTGTGACAAGCCCTACTTAGGCTATTTCATAACAAGGTTGGTCATGAAATTCTCAAGTGAGGGCCGAAGCGTGACCATTTATAACCAAATTGTGAAAGCAAATTATTGTCAATAATCCTAGTACTTGGATCGCAAGTTGGTCAATATTCAGCAAGATAAACTTAAGATGGAGATGATAAGGCCTAGAATGGTGTTTCATATATCAGAGGTGAAACACATAGTCTCAGTTCTTGACTGAACATGTGAAGGAAACAAGGAAGGTGCCTTGAATGACAACGGTATTTTTACTTTGCGTAATAAAAAAATGCAATAAAAATCTTTGATTGTGGCTGTTTTATTAACTTCTGCTATTCTTATTATGTTGATAAATATGATTATAAAATGTTGATATAGACAATTAACTATTTAATGATAATTTCAGATAATGTCTATTCTTGTTTTCTTTTTAAAGTTCATTTTAACTATAAAGTGTTATGGATATTGAATCAGATCTTTTTTATATAGCATCATCATACCATCTGGATGGGTTCGAGTATGAGGAGTTCGCCGATAACGAGAGGGTGTGCACTATTAACGCTCGTTGGGGGGTTTTTGGCGAAGAGAAAAAATTCCATCCTAGGTTAGGGAATGGAACAATAGAAACTAAAAAGCCATAATTTAGTCTTCGAAAGGTCTCTATAGATGAAATTAATTGCTGTCTCTGGGTTAAAAGGAGGGGTTGGTGCATCCTCTGTTGCAGCTAATCTTACTTGTGGGTTTAACCAACTTGATAGAAAAGTGGCTATTGTTGATTTGGATTTGCGTAACTTTATTCGTGTTTATTTCTCAATGATAATGACGGAAGAGGATGGTTGGGCTGTCCGAGTAAATCAAGGTGATGATTGGGCACTTGCTTTTTACCAAAGCCCGGCAGGGGTGTATTTCCTTCCATTTGGTGAACGTGGCCAGTTTGCTCCTGGTCGGGAAGGAAGTAACAGGTATATCGGCAGCTTTTCTGATACATCATCAGTTTATAAGCTGTCGGATAACTTTTTCTCTGAGATGCTGGCGTCTCTTGCCAGTCAATTTGACTACGTTATTCTTCATCTGCCTGTTGTTACTTTTTCTTCTGATCACATGAAGTTGCTTCAGTCTTTGCATGCAGTTATCGATCTGCATTTGGTTGTTATTAACCCTGATACGGCTTGTTATTCAATTCTCAATACACAGGGAGAAAAAGTTAGTCAGTTTCCAAAACTGAAGCTTCTCTCGAACAAATATTTTTCGAATAGCGAAGTGAGCAGTGATTTTTCTTTTTATATGAAAAAAGTATGGGGTGAATTACTAGTTTCAAATCCGATACATTTTGATGAAGCCCTTGCAGAAGCTACCGCTAGTCTGCAGACCGTCGGTTCTTATTCGCCAGCTAGTTTGGCTGCAACAGAATTTAAAACGCTAGCACTATGGACTATTGCGACCCTTACTCGTAATGAAGGTGACTATGTTTAGCTTTATTACAGGGAAATTATTTAATCCCTTGGTTATTGAAGACTTCCACCGCCACCTTTCATTGTATACGGGGACTGAGTCGCCTTCGGTTTTGGGTAAGCTTGTACTGTTTATCTGGTTTTGCCTGTGTTCTTTTGTTTTAAGGCCAACAATTTTCGGGATTCAGACCTGGACGCTGCCACTTTCCCTTTTTCCACATGTAAACTTCTTAAGGCCCAAGTTATTGGATTCTTTACGATGTCTGATCCAGGCGTTATGGCTGTTATCAATAAAACAGCGTCGGCCAAATCGAGACAGCGTACAAAATGGGAGTCGGCAGGGTACGATCCGCAATTTCGTTTGGATAGGGTTTCGACGATTGTTAGGGCTACCAATGTCCTCGGTGCATTCGGCTATTGACTGGATTGAAAGACTCGCTGAAAAAAAGACTGAAAAAACAAGTTCTAATTGCAAGTCTGCAAGGCTGGGCATGTCAAAGATATTACTGACTGTTCTGATTGGTTTGCTTTCGTTGCTGTGCCTTTCTGTCCCTTTTGGGTGGCAGGCGCAAGTTATCTTTGTGCTGCTGTTGTGGTCAATGGCAATGTTGATACGTCGCCTGCCGGGGCGTGTACCCAATTTATTATTGATTATTCTTTCTGTTACTGTTTCGTGTCGATATATCTGGTGGCGTTATACCTCAACACTAAATTGGGATGATTCTGTTGACCTGTCGCTAGGGATCATACTGCTGATGGCGGAAAGTTATTCCTGGCTTGTATTGATATTGGGTTATTTTCAGAATGTCTGGCCATTGAAGCGTAAACCGATACCGTTGCCGAAGGATGTGTCTCAATGGCCAACGATTGATCTAATGATTCCGACTTATAATGAAAATTTGGATGTTATTAAGACAACGGTTCTGGCTGCATTAGGTGTGGATTGGCCAAAGCATAAACTCAACATTTATATATTGGATGACGGAAAACGAGATGAATTCAAGGCTTACGCGAAAGAAGTGGGGGTTCATTATATTCGTCGCCCAACTAATGAATATGCGAAAGCAGGTAATCTTAACTATGCCTTGAAACACTCTCAGGGTGAGTACATTGCGATTTTTGATTGCGATCATGTCCCGACAAGGGCTTTCTTCCAGATCACAATGGGGGGCTTTCTGAAAGATGACAAGTTAGCGTTGGTACAGACGCCGCATCACTTTTTCTCTCCGGACCCGTTTGAAAGAAACTTGGCAAATTTTCGAGATGTACCGAGTGAAGGAAACCTATTTTATGGTTTGGTACAGGATGGAAATGACATGTGGGATGCGACCTTTTTCTGCGGATCCTGTGCGGTATTGCGTCGTTCTGCACTCGAAGAGATTGGGGGAGTTGCAGTCGAAACGGTGACTGAGGATGCCCACACATTTTTGAAGTTACACCGCCTTGGTTATCGGTCTGCATACTTAAGGCAGCCAGTATCAGCGGGCTTAGCGACCGAATCGTTATCGGCCCATGTTGGTCAGAGGATTCGCTGGGCGAGGGGGATGGCCCAGATTTTCAGATTGGATAACCCACTAATGGGGAAAGGGTTGAAGTGGCCGCAAAGACTCTGCTATCTCAATGCAATGCTGCATTTTTTATCGGGAATTCCCCGAATAATCTTCCTTGTTGCACCGCTGGCATTTTTGGTATTTCAGTCTCACATTATTTATGCCCCAGCTTTAGTTATCGTATTGTACGTTTTTCCTCATATGGTGCATGCGAGCCTCACTAATTCAAGAATTCAAGGTAAGTATCGTCATTCTTTCTGGGGTGAAGTTTATGAAACGGTACTGGCATGGTATATCGCTCGGCCGACTACAGTTGCACTGTTTGCACCAGAAAAAGGCAAGTTCAATGTCACTGAAAAAGGGGGGCTAATTGAACAGGCACATTTTGATTGGAACATATCCAAGCCATATCTTGTGCTAATCGGCATGAACGTTATTGGTGTCAGCTTTGGGGTATATCGACTTAGTTGGGGCCCTGCCGATGAGATAGCAACTACAGCACTTAATCTGTTATGGACGTTTTATAACTTGTTTATTCTTGGGGGGGCAATTGCCGTTGCAGCAGAAGCGAAGCAAGTTCGTAGGAATCACCGTATTGAAGTTGATATACCTGCTGTGGTTCGGATGCATACAGGGCACCTGTATCCAATAACCATGGTTGATTTTTCACTGGGGGGGCTGCGAGTTAAAGCGGCAGACAATAGTATTTTTGACGGGCAGTCAGAGGTTGAAGTGACACTGCGGCGTTCGTCGGAGGATATTACGTTCAAGTGCCGTGTAATGTATCGAGAGGAGGGTAGTGTTGGTCTCCAGCTTAATGCTATGACAACAAAGCAAGAAATTGATTATGTCCAGTGTACATTTGCCAGGGCGGATAATTGGTTGATATGGAAGCAACAATATCAAGTCGATCAGCCAATGAATAGTTTTAAGAGTGTCCTTCTCGTTGGTATTAAAGGGTACGAAAGGTTACTGGAGAATAGTCCAAGGGCCGTCAACAAGGTCTACCACGCTATAAGAACATTTATTAGTGTTTTCTTTGGGTATGCGTCGTCATTTAGACCAAGATTTGTGCAGTTGAAGGATTATTAAATGAAGCGATTAATCATCAAAATAACAACGCTCATATTTGGCTTGCTGATCCCTTGTATTGCAGCATCAATGCCGTCAACGGAGCCAGTATCGGAAGTCGAGAATAAAGAAATTTCATTTTCTCAGCTGGGGGTTAATGGCTCAATTACCATGTCGGGGAGTGAAAGTACGGCTTATCTTAGCTTTGGTTCACGGTTGGACGAAATTGTCTCGAAAGCTTCGCTACAGTTCAGTTTTGTTCCTTCGCCAGCGTTGTTGTCTTCCGTTTCTCATCTTAAAGTTTTTTTGAATGAAGAGCTTATGGGAGTGATTGCAATTAACGACGGCGATCAAGGACAGAGAGTTTCAGCGTCAATGCCTCTGGACCCAAGATTCATAGGTAATTTTAATCAGCTTAGGTTTGAACTCATAGGTTCTATCAACAGCACCTGCCGTAACCCGAATGATCCGAGTGTTTGGGCAGAAATTAGCAAGGCTGGCAGTATTCACCTTCAAGTTCAGCAAGCTGTTTTGGCGACAGATTTAGCTTTGTTGCCGGCTCCATTTTTTGATGAAAGAGATTTCTCACATCTAACACTACCGTTTGTTTTCCCTGCTCAGCGTGATATTGGCGGGTTAACTGCTGCAGGAATTATGGCTTCTTACTTTGGGGCACAGGCCAGCTGGCGAGGTGTGAACTTTCCTGTTTATTTTGATGAGTTACCACAACAGCAGAATGCAATTGTATTTGCGACGAACCAACACCGGCCATCATTTATCAAAGATCTTCCTGATGTCACGGGGCCTACACTCCAACTGATCGCCCACCCAATGAATGAGTACCGAAAATTGCTGCTTGTTCTTGGTCGTGATAGCAATGATCTGAATACCGCGGTACGGGGGCTGGTACTTGGCAATAGCCTGCTAACCGGCCCAATTGCGCGGGTTAACAATGTCACCGAATTAAAACCTCGCCAGCCCTATGATGCACCTAATTGGGTAAGAACGGATAGGCCGGTTAGCTTTGCCGAGCTTGTTGATGGTCCCTATCAGTTGCAGGTTGAAGGGCGAACATCGTCTCCAATTAATGTGGCATTTAACTTACCGCCGGATCTTTTTGCTTGGCAGTCTCGGGGAATACCACTTGATTTGGCCTACCGTTATTCTCCTCCGACAGGGAGCTCGGAGTCGCGGATGAACTTCTCTGTTAATGGGCAGTTTGTTGAGGCATTTAATCTTTCAGAAACAGGAAAAAATGCTGACGCTAGTCCCCTACGGATCCCGCTAATTGACGATACGTTGGTTAGTACCAGTTCGTCGTCTCGTATTCCGGCATTTCGTATAGATAGCAGTAATACGATGCAGTTTGAATTTAACTTTCTATCAGGCTCTGGGGGGGATGCTTGTCAGCCTGGGCAGTCCAGTCGCAATTATGCCGTAATGGACTCAGATTCGACTCTGGATTTTTCTGGATTTCCTCATTATATAAAAATGCCAAACTTGCGAGCATTTGCTAAGTCTGGTTTTCCATTTTCTAAGATGGCTGATTTATCAGAAACCGTCGTGGTGATGAAACAAAACCCAGTGGAACCCGAAGTGGCACTGATGCTCGATACGATGGGGGCGATAGGAACAAAAACGGGCTATCCGGCAATAAAGGTGACGATGATAGATCGTTGGGAGCCTGATCAATTGATTGATAAGGATATTCTGACGATAGGAACAACATCGACGCAAGCAGAGAATGTTGTTTCTCATGAGGGAGCACATTTGATTCTGGGGGAATTGACCCGCCAATTAGCGTTACCGGTTATCAATAATAAGCTGGGATGGGCGAGTTGGTTTAAGAGTTTGCCTGAAGATACGGATGTGACGGGAACCGTCGATGTGAGTGTTTCCGGTGACTTTGCCAGTATGGTCGCTATGGAGTCACCGATCACCAAAAACCGGAGTTTGATCTCGTTGGTCGCATCGACAGTCGATGATTTCGGCTTAATCGGTGATGCCTTAAATGACAGCGGTAAATTAGAACATATGTTCGGTTCGGTGGTGACGATACAGCGAGGGCAGGTAGCTAGTTTCGATGTAGGGAAAACGTTTTACTTGGGGCATTTACCTGTCATAGAACTGGTTTGGTACCACTTTTCTTCCCATCCTGTGTTGATAGCTTTATGCGTTGTATTTTTAATTGTGACTCTCACGATAATCATCTGGCGTACATTACGCCGGGTTGCGACAGAGAGGTTAGCTGCAGGAGATAAAGAATGAAACAGTTAGTTGCATTGATAATCTGCGGAATGCTTAGTACTCAGGCTTGGGGAGAGCAATGCAGCTGGTCTACATGGGAGGAATTCAAGGACACATACATTCTTGATGATGGTCGTGTGCTTGATGGATCTGATCCGCGGCAGATCACGACATCTGAAGGGCAATCATATGCGTTGTTTTTTTCGTTAATTGCCAATGATCCCGATACGTTTAAATTGCTTTTCGATTGGACTCAAACGAACCTTGCCAAGGGGGATCTTACCGCGCGGCTTCCTGCCTGGTTGTGGGGAGAAAATTCCCAAGGCCAATTTACCGTACTTGATGCTAATTCGGCTTCTGACTCTGATCTGTGGATAGCCTTCACTTTGTATGAAGCTGGCAGGTTATGGAATAACTACTACTACCAAAGCATCGGTTACTTGTTGGCCAGTCGGATCTTGCGGGAAGAAACTGTTGAACTGGAAAAAGGAAAGCGGCTATTACTGCCGGCACCAACAGGGTTTGTCCTAGATGATCGAACCTATCGTCTAAACCCCAGCTATGTTCCCATTCAGCTGATAGAAAAAATGGCAACATCATTTCCCCATCAAGACTGGGCTTCGCTCAGAAAAGGTAGTGAGCACCTTATTGTTGAATCTATGCCAAAGGGATTTAGTCCTGATTGGGTTATATATTCAGAAGAAGGCTATACGAGGGATAAGAAAACCAAAGGGGAGGGTAGCTATAACGCTATTCGTACTTATCTGTGGGCGGGGATGCTGGCCGATGATGATCCGTTCAAGCCTCGGGTTATAGAAGCCATGCAGCCGATGGTTACGGCCAATACACGCAAAGGGTTACCGCCACGAACGGTGAACACCCGTAACGGTTCCTATCGAGGGAAGGGCTCTGCGGGCTTTTCGGCTTCTATGTTGCCGCTGTTGGTCGCATCGGGTGAAGGCGAATTAGCTAAAGAACAGTATCAAGCCGTGAAAGACTCGTTACTGAGCGAGCCGGATAACTATTACTACGATAATGTTTTGGCGCTATTTGGCGGGGGATGGTTTGAGAACAAATATCGGTTTGAACGTGATGGTAGCTTAGTTACATATTGGGATACGCTATGTCAGTGATTTCGGGACGCACTGTAGCAAAGGTGGGCTTACTTTTATTTTTCCTGATACAAGCCTACTCGGCTTGCGCTCTGACATCTAAACAGCGTGAACAAGTCTATAGTTTGTCACCGCCTTTAATGCATCCAGTCTCCCCTTCACAAACAATAGATACTGTTGACTGGCTTCATTCACAGATTGTTATCGCAGAACTGATGAATCGTGATGATATTGTCGAGAGTGCCCTTGATAGGTTATTGGCCGTGTCACCAAATGACCTCAATGGACAGATAGCACTGGTGCGTCTTAGTGCGCGAAAGAATCAGCTTAGGCAGGCCAAGCTGAGACTAAACCTGCTTCGCGTGCAACATTCAGCGAAGAACACCGTGTTGTTATTAGAGTCATATTTATCAATTTACACCAATAAGCGTAGCGACTATAAACGGCTTCAGTTGCTGGAAAAATTAGGTCGTACAGAGGAAGCAATTGCCAGCTATGATGCTTTATTTCCCTATGGTATGCCGACGCATCAACTATGGTTAGCCTACCTTTCCTTGCTGGGTGAAGACGATAGCAACTGGGCTTTGGTGAAAGATAAACTGGAGCAGATGAATTACCATTACCCGAATGTGCCAATCTTACAGCTTCGGCTTGCTAGCCACTTAAGAACGCGGGAACCCGATAACCCCTGGATGCTCGAAACCTTGCAGAGATTGGCGGCAAACCCGCAGGTCGGTGAGCAGGCTGCTAAAACTTGGTTAAAAGCTCTCTCTGATCTGCCGGTTGACGCAGAATGGGCGAAACAACATGTTATCCTTGCCAGCTACTTTCCATACGACTTTGCTATTCAGCAGGCAAATCTTGCCGCTCAGTCTCGTTGGAAGCAAGAGCAAGAATGGCTGAGAGATCCGACATACCGTGCCAAGCTGAAGGGTATTGCATTGGTTAAAAGCGATGACCCCGAAAAACTTTCCTATGCCTATGAGCAGCTTAGCTATGCAATGACGACTCGGCCTAATGATCCGCAATTGCTTGAAGCAATGGGAAAGTATTATTTACGCCAAGGGCAGTCAGAGCAGGCATTACTCTATTTCAAGCGAGCCGCGTATTTTGATGAAGACCCTGATAATACGACGAAATACCAATCTCTTGTTAGAACGGCCCAATATTGGACCTATCTTGATCGTGGTGATCAGCTAGTCGTCGAGGGGAGTGGTCAGGAAGCCAAGGAATATTACAATAAAGCACAGGGACTACTACCTGATAACCCCCAAAGTTATATCCGGCAGGCTAGTCTCGCGCTTTTGGAGAACGACTATTTACTGGCCAGCGCTAGGTATCGCAAGGGGAAGCAAAAGGATCCATTAAATGCGGCTGCACTCAGAGGGATATTGAATACCTATGTTATGCAGCGGCAACCGCAGATAGCCTTACAACAGGCGGGTACATTTACGCCTGCGCAGCAACAGCTGGTACGGAAGGAAATCGATACGCTAAAAATTGAGCAACTGGCTCGGCGGCTTGATACATATTCTAACTCTCAGAACAATCAGCGTTCTACACAACAAGTGATAGATCAACTGGTGCAAATCAATCCTAGCGATCCTTGGTTGAGGAAGGAGATTGCTGATTTGTTGATAAGCCATGAACGGCAAGGGCTAGCTGAGCGATTGATGGCGGACTGGGCCGCTGGAACGCAGGAGCCGGAGATGGCCTATGCATATGGATTGTTTTTATCTCAGCAGGACTATTCACGTGAAGCTATCGTTGCGATAGCGTCGATACCGAAAGGTAAACGTACAGTCAGTATGGAAATCAGCCTTGAGCGGTTGAAACTCAAGCTGGCAATAGAACAAGCTGTGGCCTTGTATGAGAAGGATCCTGAGAAGGCGGTCCGTATGTTACAGAGTTATCCGCGCCCAAAAACGGTTGAAAATCGATTAAGCCTGGCTTTTGCCTGGATGCGAATGGGGGATCTCGGAAAGGCGCGTTTGATTATAGGTTCACCTAACCTTTCCGCACTGAGTGATACTCTGTTTATCAAGTATGGGGAGGCCGTTGCCGTCCTTGATGATAAATTTTTGTTCGATAGGTGGCGGGCAGCCGCACAGCCACGCACATTTAATGATGTGTTGCAGGTTCAGTATTATCAAGTGATTGCCGATTACGAGTTATATGGCGTGAATGCTGACTATGCTGTCGGAAATATAACAAAAGCACACAAAACGTTTCAGTTTTTACTCAATTCTGACGTCCCCAGTCAAGACGAAATTGCAATTCGCCTCGTCCAAACCAGCCATCAGCTAGAAGATCAGAAAACCTTTACCTACGTGACCCAGCGTTTGATTCAGCGTCAACCTCAACTTACTTATTCACAGCAGCTAAAGCTGGCAGAGGTGCTGTACAAAACCGACAACAGCCAAGATGCAACCCTGATGCTGGCGAAGCTTGGCGAGCGGAGTGACGGTACTGCCATTGATAAGTGGGAATCATTGAATATTGCAATGGACAAGCAGCAATGGGATACGGCAGAGAAGTTGGCTTACCAAACTTTGTTGGCTGATAGGCAGGCAAAACACCCGGCCAAAAAAGAAGAGCAGAACTTAACGTTGGAAACAATGTACCTTGAAGCCGATGATTACTGGCTGACTCGAAATGTAAAAGCAGATATCGATACGTTGCGGGCGAGAGAAGATGGTCACATTAAGATCGGACTCGATTATGGATTTCGAGAAGGTGAAAACCATGAGCTAAATGTACCTCTGGAGGCTCGGATACCGCTCTCGGAGTATGACGGCCATTTGCTCTTTAAACTGGATTATGTACAGGTGGATTCTGGCGACCAGAATTTTTATGACAGCAATGTCAGCTTTGATGACAGGCATACCGGAGCTGCAATTGGTGTTGGTTGGGAGGCCAAGGATTGGCGGGCAGATATCGGCACAACGCCCCTAAACTTTTTGAATACGGGTATTGTCGGTGGGATCGAGAAGGTGTTTGATATCGATAAGTATACCTTTAGGGCTGTTTTATCTCGTCGCCCTGAAACCAGTACGACACTGTCTTACTCTGGAATTAAAGCTGTAGTGCCTTCGACGGTGCCTAGCGAGCAAGAGTGGGGAGGAGTGCTAAAAACGGGAATCAATCTAGGGCTGTCGTGGGATGACGGGGGGCCATATGGTGCTTGGTCGAGTGCGCAATTCCATTTTTTCGATGGTAAAAACACCGTTGATAATACGCGATTTGCATTGATGGGAGGCGGCTACTGGAAGTTTGTTGCCGAGGAAGACAAGCGCTTGAGTGCCGGAGTGAGTGCTTTTTATATGAGCTACGACAAGAACCTCGGTGAGTATGCCGTGGGACACGGTGGTTACTACAGTCCTCAGTCTTATTTCTCGCTCTCGCTACCTGTAAGTTATTACGGCCGATATCAAAACACCTGGGCCTATTCTGCCTATGCATCAGTGTCACATTCCTGGAGTGAACTTGATGTTCCGTACGGGTTGAATGGTAGTGAAGATAGCGGTAGTGATTTTGGTTATTCACTTCGATTGGCAACGGAAAAGAGGGTAAGTTCGAAGTGGTATATAGGGGCGCTGGTGGATGTGGAGCGTTCGGAATCTTATGAGCCGAACCATTTTCAGGTGTATGTGAAATATACCTTTAACGAAGGCTGGCAGCCGATAGAGACTCCACCTGATCCCGTAACGTTATATGCCGATTACTACTGATTAGCCGTGTGAACTATTTCGTCGCGAGAGGGATAAAAAGCCTGCGCGAAGCAGGCTTTTGGTAGGAAGACGCAGTTTCGTTATCTATTTTCCAAGCGATTATAGTCCAGCAATCCGGCCTCAATCGGGTAATTTTGTTGATAGAGCTGGTTCAGCTTGTCACTAAAAGACCAGAAGTCTGGGCTTGTCCTGCGAACTGCGTACTCATCGAGTAGCTTGCGGTAGTCTTGTTCAGTGTTAACTGCTTTTAATTGAGCCGCGAGCTTAGGTAGCTGCGATTCTTGTAGGTGCCAAAAGGCTCCCGGATAACTACCGAGCAAACCTGATACAAGTGTCAAGTCATCGCCTTCAAACTGACGATTCGACGCCTCGTCAAACAGGCTTGAAACGTTCTTGTGGGCGCTGTTTCGAACAAGAGTGAACAGTTGCGGATCTACATTGCGTTTACTTGGTTCGATGACAATAAATGTCAGTTCAGGGAACAGAGTCGCCTGCTTACCTTTATGCTGCTCAATTGCACTTAGTGCAGCCATACTTTCAGACGCCAGCTGGGTGTTGGACAGCGCAAAGCGGTTAGAACTTACTTTACCTAAGCGAGTCTGCAATAGGTTCAGCAGCTCTTTCTTGGGATTATCTGTCTTATACTGAATGCCCGTCGGTTGGTTAAATTCATTGATATCACCCTGCAAAAACAAACTTAAGTGCTGATCTGCGCCCTGATACCAACGAGCCAATTCCTGGCGTCTGGTTTGGGCTGGTAATAGAGACAAGAAGTTAGATTCCCCCTCCATACGTAGGAAGTCCATATACATCCGTGTCACGAGCTGGTGCCCAAAATTGCCATAAACATCAAAGCCGGCGACCAGCAAATAGTGAATACGCTCAATTAAAGAATAATCAAGAACCCAGGCTGTTTTCGGATGATCACCAATAAGCCCCTTTGCAACTGTTGCGCTGTCGAAATGGCGAAAGATGGTTAAGGTCGCGTTATCATTGCTACCGTTACCATTCCAAATCAAATCTGTCGTTAAATGCTCGCCATTTTCAAACGTTTGGTTCATTAGGGTATTTTTGGCCCGCAAAAATCGTCCTTGCTGTTTGGAATAGGAAATCCATTTTGTTAGCGGTAGGGTGTTGCTCTCGTTTTCAGCGGGTAACCGGAGGTTGTGTGCTTGTGCATTATAGAAGCTGTTGACACTTGGGATATCTGCCATCTCGGGATCAACAAAGAAGACCCAGAATCTGTCGTTGATGACATTCAATGCCAACTGGCCTCGGCATACCGGCCCTTTGATGAAGCCCATGATAGTGTTTTGCGCATTATCAATCATAAAACGATAACGGGCATTCACGGGTAGCTGGCTGAATGACATCAGAGGGTTAGCGGCAATATCTGGTTCATAGCCCGGCAGTGTAGAGACAGTATAGTAGGGTTCAAAAAACAGCTCGTTAAACCTTGCCATTTTTTCCTTGCTAAGGGCATAAGGCATGTGGGTTTTATCAACGATTGTTTCTCGAACCTGAATAAATCGATAATAGACGCGATCAACTTCGGGATCGTCAAATGGGCGACGAGTCGCAATCATATCTACCGGGCTATCAGGTGCTGTTCTTGAACGTACAAGCTTAAAGAAAACTGGGCGTTTATCGCTCGTAAAATACAGGTTTGAAACAAACAAATGTTCATACAGATAGCGGCTGACAAGCTGCTCTTTCAACGAATCACCGTTTAAAAAAGTTTCCCACTCACGAACTTTTGCCTGAATGGCTTTAGAGGGGGGGGCTACACCGGTCATCGGTGCTCCAGCGGCTAACCATTCTATTAGTGTGTCATTTTCATGGTCCGCGATTTGGGGTAATCCGTAGGGCATTCCCCATTTCGGGTATTCTTGCTCGTATTGATCCATTTCCTCAATCGTCGGGCATTGTTGATCTCGATCCAGTGAAAAGTCCCAGTTGTCGGGCTCAAGCACAGTTTCCGATGGCAAAGGGTGAGCTTGCTTCAACTGAAGCATTCTGGCCATTACGCCAGCTTGAGTATTAGCTTCTGGTGACTGCTCCCGTTCATTGAGTACAGGGGAAAATCCTTTCTCGCGCCACTCGGCTGTGCTCTGAGCATCAATAAACATTCGGGTTGTGTTCGCTGCCAGTAGACGTGTGCCTTGATAGACTTTGTCTTTGTTCGCACCACGGTCGATACCTTCCGAAGAGGATAACTTTAGCTGGCATGGAGCATCGTAGCATGCATGGCAAACAACACAGCGGTTTTCGATTAGCGGCTTAACGTCGGTCAAGTAGCGCTGAGCAATAGGAGTCGATGCCGGTAGCATACGCTCTTGGGGCTGGGGCATGCCGTAGAGTTGATCATAGTTGTATCCGGCATAGACAGCGCAGCCCGAAAAAAACAGAGTAGCTAATACAGCTGCTACTCGATTGCTGTGCTTTAAAAAAAGTAAGCTCATGGATGATATAATAACAAGTTGACATTGCGATATTGTATAAGCTGCCGACTCGGTATACCAAGATTTTATTTATCGCCAAACTACTTCAAGACGCTCGTTTTAGCGAAAATTACTTGGCTGTTTAGTTGTCTGCACATACTGTTTGACATTAAACAGCTCGGTATTTTTGACACTGTTATGGATCCAATAGATACCCACATTAGGGTAGAAGACCAAGTCTAGATATGGTTGCTGGAATAAAAGGTAGCTGTAAACGATACGTTTAGCTTTAAAATCATCCCTCATTCTTGCCTCAGTCATTAATGCGGTTGACTTATCCTCGATACAATAATCATTTGGCTGATAAGCCCAGTGAAACATATCAGGCTTTAATTGAGCTGTAGCAAGAAAGGGCGAGTGATTTTCTACAATCGATAAGGCAGCAGCACGTACTGACAGGGCATGATGGAAGTCTGTATCTTTCTCTGTAATGAACGACATGTAAGAGTAGTTTAAGCTGTCATGTTCACCCTTGGAGATGTAGCGATGAATGACTTTTGACTGAATGCCTGAATCATCGACATAATTCATGAATACTTGAGCGGTCGGCTCTCGTGCTAACTCTGTCTGGATTATCGGGTCGTTTCGATATGATTTGGCTTCAAATATAAGAAAGTCTGAGAATTTTTCCCAATCGTGATACTCAAGAG
>Ga0209379_10000887_pt1 | contig 21447 bp, 11 predicted proteins | sample tdDd001_FD_187124 | JGI IMG/M metagenome (GOLD analysis project Ga0209379, IMG submission 187124) | Marine sediment microbial communities from the Atlantic coast under amendment with organic carbon and nitrate - tdDd00.1 (SPAdes)... | ecosystem: Environmental > Aquatic > Marine > Coastal >...
TTCGTTTAACAAAGCAAGTTGTGCTCCTTGTTGTGCTTTCGCATCAATTTGAGCTTGTACAACAGCATTATCCTCCGCTGAAGCTGCAGCTACGTCACCCTGACTCTCAGAAATGGCGTCAAGGAGTGCATCAGTAATTGCAGGCTTCATATCAGACTCAGGAATCGCACTCAGAGCTGTGGTAAGAGCTCCCATATAATCATTTAATAGATTATCTAGTAAGACTTCATCCTCTATTGCTCCTGTGAGCATGTCTAATATATCTTTCCAGTTTTCAAAGGCTTCAAGTACGGTACTTGTTTCCTCATCAAGCATATCAGTAAGCACTAATTTCGACTCACCCATAGCTTTGGCTGTGTCATACATTTCAGAAGTTCCTTTTGTAGCTTCAAGTATGGCCGCATTTCTCGCTTCATCTAGTGCTTCTGTTAATATTTCTATTTCTAGTTCCGTTCCTGTTACAAGACCAAGAGCCAGTTTATCCGCCGCCGCTTGTTCGTCTGCTGCTGCTAGTATGGCTTCGAGATTACCAGATTCAGCAGCGTCAGCTAATTTGTCAGCTGCCGCCTTTGCTGCTTCCTCTAACGGATTTGTTGGTTCGCTACCACCCGCTTGGCCTTCAAGTTCACGTATTCTGTCTAATATTTTTCCATGCGCTGTCCATATTTGATCTGAAAGTACGCCGTAATCTAGAGTTCCAGCACGCTCTCCAGCATTGTTAAGTAAAGCAAGCTCATTATTCAAATACAACAATTCACGTTCTATTGTTGCTGCTTTAAGAGCGTCATCTAGTACATGGATGGCACTTTCATCAACGCCGGCTTTTTGACGCATTTTAGCGCCACTGGCTTCAATGCCATCAACTTTAGCATCACTGTCTTTATATGTTTTAGAATTCAAAGCCCCTAATACACTATCCAGTATTGCTTTTTTATTTCTCGCAACATCATAACCATCATCGTCGTCATCTAATTCTTTGAGTATCCCGATTTGTTTGTCTCTCTCAGTATCGAGTGGTGCCATTCCGTCAAATGCAAGTGGATTTGATAGTGGATTTAGCTGACTAAAAGTCTTCTTGTTGCCGCTTCCAATTTCATAGGTTACACCATCTGCTTTTATCCAGTGCGTTAACTTAAGCGCATTAATATCCGCTTCGCCTACAAGTGTTTCAGATGTTTCTAATATGTCAGAAACGCCACTGCCATTCGTAATATTCACCCATAAACCTTTAGTTGTGAGTTCTGAGCGATAAAACATCTGGTCTTGTCCTGAGCTTTCAATTGTCTTTTGTGCGGTTCCAACAGCAGTGGGACTAACCGCTGCAAAATCGATAATATACGTTCCAATAATCAATGATTTCTTTGGAATGTCTGTTGCTGAAGGCCGTGACAATGCTCCAAAAGTTACACTTGTCGTTAATGTCATAACAACCAAAAGCATTATCGTGACACTTCTAAATAGGACTCTGTTTGATCTGTACTTTTTCGTCATTACCCTGTCACCACCTTATTGTGCCTTCGTCGCTGAATCAATGACGAGGCGTCCTTCGTTTGGATTTTCACCAGGTTCGAGTGTACCCGTAAATACAGGCTTTTCTCCTTGATAAAACTGAACGCTGTATCCTTTAACATCAGCAAGTACAAAAGTTAATCCTACAACGGGCTGATCGAGCTTTAACTTTTCAGTGAACTCAGCGCTGTCTAATTTAATCAGGCTATAAACATCTGCACCAAATGATTTTTCAGGTGTTAGATATAAGCTTCCTATGCCTGTAATGTCATTGCCAATAATTTTATAAGTTCCAAATCCCTGACCAGATAGTGCATTAATTTTTGCTGTTTGATCTACTGGAATCAACTCAAGAGTGCCTGCATAGTCAGTACCATCTATAAGGGCTTCATAGATCATAGCTTTGTCTTTGTATATTTTGACTCTGAGTACTGATGAGTCTGCAAAAAGAATTGGCATATGCTCCAGTCTTTTTTTGATTTCTGTTAAGCCGCCAACTTTTCGACCGTCTTCAAGCTCCAGTTGGAAATGCGTGGCTTCAATTGTTTTAGGAAGATATATACCGAAACTAAATCTATATTCTGTATATGGCACTTCTATTGTCCATTTCGGTGCGTCTACCTTTTTCTCTACAGGCTTTACTTCTGTCTCCGCTGTTATTGGAATTGAATCCCCCGCGACATATACGCCCGAGTCAAAATCAATTTTAGACAGCTTTCCACCTGTTCCGCCCACTGTATAAAAATCTAAGGTATGAATAAACTTATTGTAATTAATTAGATTAGATAATGCTGTTGTTTCAGCTCCGACTACAGCGAGTCTTGCCGCTTCTAGCTCAGCAAACGACAGAAGTCCACGCTTATTTTGTTCAAATGCTTTTTCATAATTGGATGCTTCCTTACCAATACTTTCTATTGAATCTTTATAAGCAGCTTCAAGTTCTTTCACTGCGTCATATGCACCTTTTATTTTTTCTATAAGCTGCGCCCTGGCTGCAGCTTCTGTAGTACGCTGTTTATCTCTATCGAGCACAGCAACAAATAAAGCATACTTTTGATCTTCAAAATACCTCAGTGCTGTAAACTCACCTTGGAACCACCTGAACGGAATACTAATCGTGAAGAACAACAGGTTAATTTTAAAGACTGGAGTCCACGGCCGATCAATATCATCAAGCATGGCATTGTAGCTTTGCAGGAATTTGGCTTTATTGGCCCTTGCTTTTCTTATTTCAGGCAGTACGCGATTTACTTTAGACCCATACCGGCCTCTGTAAATGTCAACGAGTTCATCCACTTTTTTCTCAGCGAGTTTTCTGGATTGTACGACTGTGTAAAAGTCAAAGTCATTTTTGAGTGTTCGGTCTATGAGTGGTTGAATATCATTTCGACCTAGGTTTGCATAATAAAAATCAGTACCAAACTCTGCAACATTGAGGACATTCGTTTTACACTTTGTGCCTAATTTTTCTTTGAGTCCATAGAATTTTTTTGACTCTTTGGCCAAAAGTTTTTCCAGTGTTTTTGTTTCTTCTTTGGCGGCCTCAACATCGTCTTGCGTTGCATTGCCTGTCTTCAAATCATTTTCAAGCCGTTTTTGTGTTGCCTTTTGAAGTACAAGCTGGTCACCTAAACTCTTTACTGTACGTTGTTGAAGCACTGTGTCCAAATAGAGCTGTTGTATTTCAAATTTTATTTTTTCCATAGTGAACTTTAGCTTACGATTTAGCACATCAATTTCATGGTCAACTTTAGGTATTTTCATAATGAGTTCGATTTCTTTTGGAAGTCCATGTTTTTCTGGAAACTTTATATCAAACAGCAAAGAAAAACGAACCGTGGTTTCTTTCTTTCGTATATCACGAAGTCCTTCCACGGCTTGTTGTCTTTCCATGTTTTTCTTAATAATATCAAGCTGTATTTCTTCAATACTTTCACTGCTCATTTGAGCGAGCTTTATTGCACGTCCAAGTGTGAGTGTAGACGCGGCGTAAACAGGCATTCCCACAAATGACATTAAAACAACCTGAGCTGTCAGAGTGATAGAAACTACAACACTTAGAAATGACTTTTTACTCATTTGAGATCACTCCGATCTCATAAAGCAGTATCTCCCCAGTGCTTGAGTTGCGTGTAATTTTGATATTTAATCCTTCATATTCATAATTTTCAATAGAGTAACTCGACGCACCATCTTTATCTAACAGTGGTGTGTCTTTATCCATGATCCAACTATATTCAACCCAAGGATTTGTCCAGTCAGTTTCAACAAGTGGACCTGCAACTTGAACAGATTGTTCACCTGATTCTTCTGAGATGATATCAAGGTGTTTTTGAGCGCCATAAAATACGATCCCATCTACAACCGGACCTGTCTCAGTTAAGTGTGATCTAACAGAAAACGAAAAATCATCGTAATCAAGAATATAATTTAAACCATCATCTTCACCTAGGACGCTTACGCCTGCGACTGAGAATCTTTCTCCCAGAGATGTAAGGTCTTGACCAATGAGTGGCACTATATCAAACTCACCATTATGGAATGTACCCTGATAGAGGGGATTTCCAAGAACACCATAAAGGATTCCATCTCCTTCAAATTCGCCTGTTCTAAATCCGCCTTCATAGTAGATGCGGCCATTCGGACGTAGAAGTTCTCCGTTTCCGTCGTAACTGCCGCCTGAGAATGCACCTACGTAAATAACACGCCCTTCTTGAGTGTATAGCTTTCCATTTCCTTCAAACAAACCCTGATCCATTGTGCCTTTATAACGCAATCGACCATTGTCATGGTAAAGCAATCCCTCACCAGATGGGAGGTCATTGCTAAACCCACCATCATACTTGGTTGAACCGCTTGATGTGTATATTTGTCCTGCACCTGATTTTTTTCCAAGCTCATAGGTGCCTTCATACAATTCTTGGCCTTCTGAATCAAGTTCGATTCCATACCCATGATAGAGGCCATTTTGAAAACTGCCTTTATATTGCAGACTGCCGTCAGGTCTAAATAGACGACCGTCTCCTTGATAGGCTCCTTTTGCAAAAGAACCATCATAGGCTGCTACACCGTTTTCATAATAAACCTTGCCGTGACCTTCAAATAGATTGGCACTAAAACCGCCTTCATACAGTATCTCGCCTTCTGTATATAGTTTGCCTTGTCCATGGTACAGATCTTGAACCAAATCGCCTTCATAACGAATTTCGCCTTCTTTGTCATACAACACTCCAAATCCTTCAGCGAGACCAGCCTTCATTTCGCCCTCATAAAGTGTTCTTCCTGTTCTAGACACTAAGTTGACACGTCCATCAAATCCTTTTACACGAGCATCTGTGATCGCGTAAGTAGGTGTATACAGACGACCAGCAGCCCAAGGCATCACAAAGTATAAAAAACCTATTGGAAGAAGTATAAGAAGGATCAGCGCGATTATTAGAAATCTCTTTGATAAGAAACGCCTTCCGACTTTTACATAAGCTTCCTTTGAGTCAGGCTTGTACATTGCCGATTTCTGAGCGCCTTTAACAGCCCCTTTAACGAACCGTCCCACACGGTTCTTTAGAAAGAGGCGTTTCCGAATTTGTCTATAAAACAGTCTAAAAGGTCTGAGTACAGCATTTTTAGAGACCTTCATAATATATTCAAGAAGGTTTTGCATTGTGACACCTCCGATTTATGCAAGGACCTAACGGGCTTCTTGAGTCAAATCCATAAGAACGAGTATTGTATCTTGTTGTCCTGCTTCTAACATATTTTCGCACTTCATCAAATACATATGTGCAGCGGCGTCATATCTGTTGGTACGAAGGACACGAATAAATGCTTTTCTCGCTTCATCAATACGTCCTTCCTCAAAGTGCTCCACACCCTCTTCAAAATGTATGCGACTAACTTGTTTAAGCTGTCTCACTTGAATTGGATCTGCCTCGAATACGTCATAAATACCAATTGGCTCATCAACACCTTTAAGCTGAACATGGCCAAGGAAACGCATCTCATAGCTGTCCGGGTTTTCTAATTGATGATATGCAGGTTCTGACAGAACCACACGAATATCACAAATATCTGCAAATGCTTCGAGTGTAACCACGTGGTTGACCTGATCAGACATAACCGATGTGGCCATTCTATTTTCCTCACCAACAACACCAATCAAAATAGAGCCTTCATGAACACAAATACCTGAGTCCATCGATTTTCCATAACTTGCATTTTCTTTTCTTATTTGCTCGGTTGCTTGAATGGCTGAAACAAGTGCCTTGTCAATCGATTCAAACAGACCAACCTGACCTGAGTCTCTGAAAGCACCTATAGTTCCGTCTCCATTTGTAATACTATTACCAAACACACCGTATGCTTCGTTAATATATTGCAAGCTTTCTTGAGGTGTCATTTCAGCTGAAGTTTTAAAGAAGTCTCTCAGGTTCATAAATACAATCGCCATGCTTTGTTGTACTTGATCACCAAGTTCGACCTCTAATATACTTTCTTTACCTAACAAGTCGAAAAACTTTTGAGGAACAAATTTAAAGTATTTTTCATTAAGGCGCTGCATATTATCAAAATGCTCTGCAATCGAAACTGACATTTGATTAAAGAGCTTGGTCAAGACCCCAATTTCGTCGTTTGAATAAACCTCAATAACTGTGCCCCACTCGCCTTGTGCAACCCTTGAAACTGATTCTGTAAGCGATTTTAATGGGCTTAAAAGTTTCGTAATGAAAGCCGTTAGAATAATTAAGATAATAAGCACTGCACCTAAATTGAAAAATAGTATTTTCTTATTTTGTTCAACTAGATATTGTGCATAGGTTTCTTTGCCTGTACCAACCTCAAGAATGCCAACAACTTCACCTGATTCATTTAAAATAGGTGCTAGAGCCACCATCCATTCACCCAATACATCTTTTTCTTCACCAACAACAACATGTTGGTCTTCTAAAACTTCTTCATATAGCTGATAAGCTTCCTCGCTGTAAAGATAATCTGCAGGCGTCATGGTTTTAACGTCACTCACAACAACAAAGAGGCGTCCTTCAATATACCTATAGAGCACACCATAAACCCAACGTTCATATGCAGATTCTTTTATTGTGTTAAAGTGTGAAAGGTCTATATAGATTTCCTCTTCAAGTGCCGTATATTCAGGACTTCCATGATCTGCGGCGGAGTTAATCGATTCCAATTGTTCAATGTTTATTTGACTTGACTGAAGCGTAGCCAAATGATGAAGCTCCGCATACAGATCATCTTCAGCCATTTGACCAAAGAGAGCATCCGTCTGAGTCCATAACACAAAGCTCATTAGAAGCATGAGTGGGACAAATACCACAGTAAACTTAAACAATACTGGTTTTCTTTTTTCTGTGATTCTCTTATAAAGCACCCATAATAGAACAAGAACTATACCAAGTACCAAACCAAAAATTGCATTTCTGGATGCCCTGTCTTGAATAGCGCTCCACTCATTTAGAAATGAGTTGAGTAAAATGGGATTTCGTCCTGTAAGCAAGACAACTTGTACACCTAGTTCTTCTGATTCAAGGGTGTAACCAGCCATATCTCCATTGCTGTTCATTGCAACACCATTAAAGCTCATGTCGCCACGAAGCGCATCTTTCATACGATCAAAATCTTTATTAACTACAATTGATAAATCACTCGCATTAATTTGAATCACGTCGTCACGAATTGGGTCATAATAATATGTACCGATATTTTCATTGTATTTAAGTTTTGTCGGTAAAGCTTTTGTTCCAATTGGATAGACTTTAAATGGTGTTTCGTCTTTTGTCGTAAAGAAAACTTCACCTGTCATTGTTCTAAACAGGTATTGATCTTTAGAGGTCATAATCAACTCATCTATTTTACGTTCATCTTGGAGTATGATTTCATAGATCTCTCTGCTTTGATTTGCAACAGGATCATAAGCATAAACCATCGCTTTCTCATGTGAGTCATCAGATGCTTTATACACATAAAGCTGGCCCTCTAGCTCGTTCATAGAGAGTATTTTTTCATATTCAGCGAAGTCACCCTCTTTTGCATAATCAAAATCAAGGATATTTGACCACACTGAAAAGTCCGCTGATAAATAGCCGACGCTTTCTTTCGTTAAGAAGTAAGTCGAAGCATTGTACTCTGCCGAATGTATGTAGAGACCACCATCTTTTGATGCTTCTAATCGGGAGTGCGTTTGAAACCTGCCAGAAGTGTCATTTTTAAAAACGTACTCGTTCATGACTTTTCCGTTTGGATCGACCTTCATAACACGCCATTCATTAGGTCTGTTTATAATTCCAAGAATGGGTTCACGCTGAGTTCTTTCAAGAATGAACACATCACCCTCTGCGTTCAGAGCAATGTCTGTCACCTCGGAGACTTCTATCTCAGCTTCATTTACTGCTGTTACACCAAAGAACGTTAAAGCCAGTAATAACGGTACGATTATTCTCCATTTCATGCAATCACCTGTCTTTTCTCGTATTCAACGCTTCATTCATAATATAGGCATTTGAGCCTCCTGCTAAAATAAATATTTCTAAAGATTCCCCTTAGCTGGCTTAAATACTACCCTCTGGTGATAAATAACTAACAGATAATAAACTTCAAACAAGGAGGATTAATCATGCCAAGTCCAACAACCATTGATCAATTGACAATTGAAGAATATATGCACAATACGAGCGCTTTAGCTGCTGGACTCAGTAGAAAAGACCTTGATAATACTGCTTATATTAGTATGATTCGTTCTTCGCACAACATTCCAGTTATTATGCATGCACTTGAAAAAGACAATCGTGCTGCAATAAAAACACTGCAACTCAACATGTCATTGGTTCAAAATGTTTTGGTCGTTTACGCACCTGCATATACTGGTGTCTCCTTACGTAGTTACGCAAATACACAACAACCTTATGGGACTTTTGATCTGATTGAAAAACTCGTGGCTGACTTTGCCAAATATGAATCTTTGGTGCCTTCAATATATATACAGCTCTTAAACGAGAATAAATGCGTTATAGATTCAAACGGTATGCCTCACATTCAGTTTTGGATTGATGACCTATCTGTGTTTGAATCAGATAATCAAGAAGATTTAAATTCGCTCAAAGATCAAAAGTTGGCGAATGTACTCAGAGCGGCTTATTCTGATGATTTTACGCCTAAACAACTTGTTGAATTCACGAGTGATGTTGAAGATGGTCACTATGCGAATTGCCTTCAAATATTGAATGCTCTCAGAATCGCAAGAACAGCCTATTTCAACTCTGATTCAGAAAGAAAAGGAGAAGTAATCATAAAGCAACTATGGGGTCGCATGCAGAAAGGCATGCTGCCAATTGTTTTACTCTTACTCGTCATAGTTTATGGTTTATATTGGTTTTACTTTTCAAAGCCACCAATATCTACAACAGTCTATAAATCAAGAATTGGCGATGTTGCTTTTGTGGCTGAGCCAGCAGTTGGACAAAAAGACATTCCGTCTGAAACTTACATTTTAATGTTCCCTGAGGAACCTGCTGCTATAGAAGATCAGACAACACCAGCGACCGATACTCAGCCAGAACCACCTAAGTCTGAAATTATAATTATCAAACCAGGTGATAATTTAACTAAGATATCTCGGGAGTATTATGGTGATGGAAGCTATTATTCACAACTCGCAGATTTCAATAACATTCAGAATCCTGATTTAATCCCAGTTGGATTGGCTCTTGAGATTCCGCCTCTTGAAGTTTTACTAGGAAATGATTAGTTACACTTCACACCAAGTTATGTACCTCTGGTACGTTTCATGTTATACACCATCCAAAATCGAAAGAGCCGCTGTTAGATATTCATCTAACAGCGGCTCTTTCATGTCTCTCTACTTACTCAACTACTATATGATTGGGAGGAGTATACTCTACTTGTTTTTCTTTTGATTTGAAAATAGAACAAACACCATCATTAATGCGATAACACCTATACCAATAAGACCTAAGCCCTTTTGTGCACCCATGCTTAACATAACTGCAATAACAACAGGACCAATCATTTTACCAATATTCCCTACAAATTCAAAATGTCCTGATGCTGATGACTCACCCATAGCTTGGGCGGCTTCTAATTCTAAGAAATAGCTGTTGTACGCAGCTTCACCGAAGCCATCAGAAAAACCTAATAGTATTACAGCAATCAGTGCACCCGTTAAATTACCCGTAACTGCAAATGTCAGAAGTGAAAGTCCTGTTAGTAAGCTTGCAAAAGCAGCGGCTGTTCGTATACCCAACTTTCTTTCGCCGATCTGCGCGAGTGATGGTCCAAGATAAATGATAATGAGCCCGTACAATGTAAACGCAAGACCAATAACTGATGTAGACAAGCCTTGTTCTTCAGCAAATACCGGGAAGAAGTATTCTAAATACATTCCCGCAATATACGCCGGAATCAATACGGCTATAAAGAACAACAGAACTTTTGGACTTGAGTAAAACTTAGCGACTCCAATGGTTGACTTCTCAGCTTCATGTTCAACCTCTAAGTTTTCAGGTTGACGCATTTCAATAAGAACGAAAATGAGACTGATCAGGCCAAATGCAGCCATGACATAGAACACTGTTAACATGCCTATTTTGTCAGCTAAGTTGGCGCCCATTACGACTCCTACATTCATACCGGCAACTGCACCAGCAGTAAGTTGTGCAAATCCATCATTTCTAATAGCAGTACTCGACCCAATATTTACATATGCTCTAAGCGCCATAAACATAAAGCCTGTACCGACACCAGCTAGAGAACGCATGCCAATGAAGTAAACAATGTCTGTTGCAAATGTCGTCAAAACTGCAGCAACCACAACTATGAACGCTCCAATTGTAAAAGTCCGCTTCCAACCTTGTTTTTGTGCGTAGTAACCAGCAAATACCATCGTGATCCCGCTTGCTAAAACTTCAGCTGAAATCGGAAGACCTATGACAACAGATTGATCAAGTCCAAGTAATGGCCTTAATAGATCTTTTGCGAGTAAAGGTATAAAAGCAAGTGCCATATAAACCGTTATAAATACTAAGAAAGACAGTGGCCTGATCATTGCAATATCCCCATCATCAAGGAATTTCCCATGCGGCTCAAGCTCTTCTCTTTCCTTACGTGCTGTAACCAGTTGATTCAAGAATGTAATTTCAACCGACATAAGCACAATGACAATAACCAACGTTAGAAGGTCAATCATCAAATTCCTAATGATTTCAGCGGTTTTTTCCTCAAAAATGTAGAGGTTTGTTCCAACTTCAAACACACCCACAATTTCGCCTTCGGTATTATAAACCGGAGCCATCGAGAAAAGCCATTCACCATCATTATCAATTTCAGTATCACTTGAGATCCCGCCCTCGTGAGCAATTTTGAAGAAATCAAAATATGGATCTGTAATGTATGCATCAAAAGGATAATACGGAGTCATCGCACCATCGTTGTATAAAAGACCAAATACACGATCGTCTTCAATTCTATATAACGCGGTGTACAAATTCTCATTCCAATGATCTTCGTTATAGTTTAGAACTTCATTAAGCTGATCAAATACAAGATTGTAATCGTCCCCTAAGTAATCTCTGGGTGATCCAATTCGCTCTACGGCGTCACCGTTTATAACCTTTGAGAGATTTTGAGAACTCAGTTTAAGGTTTCTCGTAACTTCATCTGCATAGAGGTTGTAAAAATTATCAATCGACATATTTCCAACCAAGTAAGCCGTCAAGAAAATTATTATGACAATGGCTCCGATTTTTGGCAACAATGCAGGAATTTTTCGATTCATAACATTCAAATATAAGTCAATCAACATGATGATTGTTACGATGATCAGTGTCACTAATGCAACCCAAATTAACCAAGCGCTTGCACCAACTCGACCACCAGGTTTAATGTCTGATGTGCTCGTCAAAACGTAGCTTCCGTTTTGTGGAATTATTTCTATCGCATCATAGAAGTTGCTTATTCCAATATGTCCGTCTAGCGATAACGATATGTTATAATACGTTTCATCTCTGTCTTCAAAACCCGCTTCTCGAAGTGTTTCATGAGTCATAACAATTTCTGAATGACCATCTGGGTTTATTTTTCGAACACTTCCATCGCCGAGATTGGTAAAATACATTGATCCATCTGGGCTGAATTCTGCAGACCAAGGCAAAATGAATTTTATATCAAGACCCATGTCTGATCCATTAAAGATCACACTAACTGTGCCATCTTCTTTTATTTCTTCAATGAATCCGTCTCTTGTTGTTACAGCAAAACTCTCATTTTTGTAAAGAGTAACATCTTGGACTCTAAAACTGGAGTCTTCAACTTTTACTTTTCGAACCAGCTCTGCTTCGCCATTTACAGGTGACTTAAAATATAATATGTCGTCATCTATAGCTTGGAAGAACGAAAGTGTGTCACTTGACCAAGTTAAACCCATAAGTGTGGGCACCAAAATATCATCTCTGTCGTGGACCATATAGAGAGGTGTTTCAACATACCGACCTTTTCTGTCATAACTTAATATCTTTTCATACTCTATAAAGGAACCCGACGGATCCCAAGCGTGACTTAAAACATAAATCCGATCATTCACCGGCAGAATTTCACTCGCAAAATAGAAATTTTGCATACCACGGCGTCCTCCATGAAGAACGAAGTTAACTTCTCCATTTTTAGCGCCTATAATTCTCTTGTTTGAATCATCGATGACATATTGACCGAGTTCATCTGTCGCATGATAGGACGGAAAAATCAAGGATATGTTCTCTGTTGGATCTTTTCTGAAATCTGAAAACATCTGAAACAGTATTGTCGCTGATATTACAATAAGAAGTGCATAAATTCCAAACCGAACTGATTTTTTCAAGTTCAACCCTCCCTTGTGTTGTTATCGTCATTGGTAAAATAGGCCACGCCTTTTTCTATTAATCTACATGGGCGAAATAAAAGCTTCGCTTTTCGAAGACCGGGTATTCCTAAGTCTTCTTCTCTATTTGAAAATTTATATTTGTCTTCATACATCGTGGCAAATTCTTTTATAACAGCCACATACGCTCCTTTGTAATCACGAAATGCCTTTTCAATTAATACAAGAAACATATTCTCTGTTATTGCTTCGCCAAAAGAAAAAGCTACAGGTCTGTTATCTATAGTTACTATACATCCCTGTGTGTCTAGCCGGTCCCAGTTGTTTAGAACTCTTTCAATCCCTGCCCTTTCTGCAGAAAATACAGATTCTTTTGACATCCCTTTATACCAGCGTTCCATCATAACGATTAATTGACTGACGTCATTATTATCTAAAATGCTTACGCTTATATTATGTTTATCCAAAAAACTATAATACATGTCCTTTTTTCGCTTGAGTTTTTTCGTGTCAAGCTTTGAAAGGTCATGAGATGGATACACATATTCATACTGGTCTCGTAATAATTTAAATTTTAATGGAATGTTTGAATGATTCTTCAGTTGTAGATACTGCTGCCTGGTAATGCTTCGAAATGTTAGAATTTCGCCTCTTTCATTGTAGTCGTCAAGAAGCAAATCAATAACCCTACTTAAGTCACCATAACCAACAGGCATATGAACATATGGCACAGTTTCATTTGGAGCTTGCAATTGCACCACAAGATACCCCTCAATCTCTGCATAATTTATCTTATAAGCATCTTGCCAAAGAAGGAGTTGTGTAAAGTTATAGTCCGAAAGTTCGGATTTGTAATCTTTATAATACTTATCTATAATATCTTTATCTTCAATTTCTATATCCTTCCACCCAATCATAAAATAACCCTCCTTGCCCTTATTTTGTCTATACCCACATGTCCATCCATGCAGAAAAAACTATAAAAATATTTATATAGCTTTAGATTCAGCATAAAAATTTGAATTTTTACTCATGTTTTGGCTTCTTTTGGGTATATTTTCGAAAGAGAAAGGGGTTCATTATGACAACAGATCATCTAAATATATTGAGACACCCATTTAAAACTTGTCAAACTGTTGAAGTCTACTTAGAATCTTCATCTCACACAGCAGAGCTTACCCCGGTACAACACGGCCGGATGCTGCTGGCTTATGCAAGAGCATCACTGCTGCTTGACTCTATCCCGCTCGATTTGGAACAGATTATAGGCCTCTATCAGCTTATGATGAGAGATGGAACAGATCATGATAAATTTGAAACACGTCTGTACATTTCAGATGTTTTTCTTTACCTTGATGACTCGAAAGCATCACTACAATGGTTAGACTCATTGGAAAGCGACCGCGTACTCGGCCTTTCACCTGAACAAGCCGCTCGTATTCACATGCGTTTCTGCCATGAGTTTATGAAAATGCAACAGCTTCAAATCGCTTATAATTCTGCGAAAAATGCGCATACATTGTCGCTTATGGCCGACTCACCCGAATTGATTATAAATACTCTGATGCTTTTGTCTACTGTTTCAAGGCTAAGTGGTGATTATACTCTCTCTAGAAATTATATTAAAAACGCACTTAAACTGGCTGAAACTCACAAAACACCGTGGTTCTATGGAAAGTGTCTGCTTGAACTTGGTGAAGTTGAGCAGTTTCTAGGTGCAGGAAAGAATGTTGTTCTCATCTATAAAGAAGCGCAATCCAACTTCTTAAAAATGAATTATGCCGGTGGTTATGCAAGAGCCTCCATGAATATTCTTACTGAGATTTCGAAATCAAATCCTGAGGAGTTTTCAACTCTTTTAGAAGAAGTCTGTATTTCGCTTGGGCAAATGATCGGCTCAGATCCTTATAGATTATGGATAAATGTCCAGGCTCTTAGCCTTTATGACCACCTGCTTGAGTCTAGCGTGATTTCTTCAATGACCCAGGTCCAAAACATGTTGAGAGAGCAAATTCAGACTCATGTTAAAAACAATCATGATCTAGCCAAACAGATGCATATTGAATTTGACCTAGCAATACATGAAATTGAAGTTCTTAAACAAGTGGAAAGCAGTACGAGACTATCTGTTGGAGCTATTGATTTTTATAGATCATCCATGAATAAAAGAATTGATACGGTCTCTCATGAAATTAGAAATGCTGTTTCGATTTTAAAGATGAGTGTTGAAGCCGTGAAGGATGGTCATATTGACTTAAATAAGGGCATGATTGACACCATGCTTAAGAAGATTGAATCTATCGGATCAATTGTTGATGGTTTAGATCTCGAAGAGTCGCAATTGTCACTTGAGTCTGAGAAGACACTTCTCTCTCAAACAAGTGTAGACCACATAGCAAGCTACTGCGAAATGGCTTATGCCTATGCTGATGATCGTGTTCATATTCATCGCGACGAACAGCTTGATGATGCACACATTGTGGCAACGCTACTACCAGTGACGCAAGTGATAGACAACCTAATTTCGAACGCACTGAAATACTCTCCTGGTTCTACTAAAGTGCACATACACTACAAGTCTTCAAATAACTTCGTTACATTCCACGTACTCGACCAGGGCTGTGGTATTTCTGAGTCAGATCAAATTCATATTTTTGAGCCATACTACAGAGTCAGTGACACAACCGAAGAAGGATCAGGATTAGGACTTCACTACTGCCGTCAAACCATTCAGATGCTAGGTGGAGAAATTTGGGTGGAAAGTCACCTTGGACGCGGTTCTGAATTTTCATTTAGCTTACCGATTCGACTCTAGATTTTTTAATTAATTCATTCCATAATAAAAGCGATTGTCTTTGACCCAAGGGGCTGACAATCGCTTTATTATTTATTTAACCAATGACATTTTCACATAAATGCTCATTGAACTTATAACCATGATTTCTCTTGGTCATAACGAATGTTTTATTTGGCTCTATCTCGTTTAGCTTCTTCCTCAAATTGCTGATATGAACGAGAACACCTCTAGTGTCTCCCATAGAATTCTCAAGCCAAAGTTTTTCATAAATATCCTCAGATGAAAAATACATTCCTGGCTGTTCAGCAAGTATTGACAGAATTTGAAATTCTGTTTGAGTGAGCGGCACTTTATTTGAGCCTACATGGACAGACTGATTTTCATGATCTATAGTAATATGATTGAATCTAAGTATTGATGATGAGTTAGTATGAATGCGTTCCTCGTGCCGTCTTAAATGAACACGAACCTTCTCAGTGAGAAGCTGTGGGTGAAATGGCTTAAGAATATAATCTTCCGCACCAGATCTTAACCCGTTGATCTGATCTTGAACTCTCTTTTTAGACGTTAGAAATATAACTGGTACATCGCTGATCTCTTTGATTCTATGAATCATTTCAAAACCTGAAATATCAGGCAGACCCACATCGAGAAGCACCAAATCTGGTTTGTTATTGCTTATGTACCTTATTGCAGAATTGCCATCTGGTGCATGATCAAGCACTAAATTTTCTTTGTCAAAATAAAGCTTCGTTAAATCATAGATTTCCTGTTCATCCTCTACCATGAGAATACGATTCATACCTTTCATACGCGCGCCTCCTGTTATTTAACAATCACGAGCACATATGGATGAGCCAACGCTTACTCTTTAGGACCGCCTGTACCATTTGAACCTTCTTTATTCATATTGAAGTTCACTGCACGGCCTGGAATAATTGTTGAAATGGCATGCTTGTAGATCATTTGTTGCTTGCCATCGCTATCCATAACGATTGTATAGCTGTCAAATCCCTTAACATATCCTTTGATCTGATAGCCACTTACTAGAAAAATTGTGATTGGTGTGTGATCCTTTCGACAATGGTTCAAAAAAATGTCTTGCAGGTTAAGTGCTGATTTCATATAACCCCTCCTATGCTCTCTTCTCTTTTATATAGTTATCTATTTGATCCAGTAATATGTCTAGACCACCAAGCTTATCAATATCAAACCATTTTAGGTCTTCATATCGTCTTAGCCATGTTAGTTGCCTTTTGGCATATCTTCTGGAACTCTGCTTAATGATGCTTACCATGGTTTCGTAGTCGTATTTGTCGTCGAGATAGGCCAGCACTTCTTTATAGCCTATACCCTTCATTGACTGGTGACAATCTGTTATTCCCATATTTTTTAAATTTTTGACTTCTTCTAGAAGACCCGCTTCAAGCATAATATCAACACGTTTATTGATTCGTGCATAAAGCTTTCTACGGTTTCCAGTGAGTGATGTCAAAATGAAATTATAGTTTTCATTCAGCTCAGGATCAGACTTAAAGTCTTTTGAAGGTCCACCCGTTAGCCTGCAAATTTCAAGAGCTCTAATGACACGTTTCATATTGTTATGATGTATGCGCTCAGCTGCTTCTGGATCTACTTCTCTCAAGAGATCGTGAATATACTCAGATCCTTTTTCCATGGCTTGTGCACGCATTTCTTCCCTGAACTCAGGATCTCCAACAGCTTCAGAAAAATCCATTTGATAAAGCAGTGCATTTAGATACAGGCCAGTCCCACCAACCACGATGGGAAGTTTGCCGCGACTTAATATATCATCGATTTTCTCAAATGCATCATTTTGAAAATCAGACACACTATAGCTCTTATCAGGATCAACAAAGTCTAGTAAGTGATGTGGCACATCACCCATTTCTTCCTTTGTTGGCTTTGCACTTCCGATATTCATGTGTTTATATATTTGCATTGAATCGGCTGAGATTATTTCACCACCGAATCGTTTAGCCATTTCAATTGACGTTGAAGTTTTACCAACAGCTGTTGGACCACCAATAATGAGTACTGTTTTATTGTTCATAAGTTATGTCCTTTTAAATTTCTTTTCAATTTCCGATTTTGTAATAGAGATTATAATAGGCCTGCCATGTGGACACGTGTACGGATCGTGCAGTGTCATAAGTTGATCAAGTAAAGTATCAACTTCCATGTCTGCCATATAGTCATGGGCTTTGATCGCCGTTTTGCATGATTCCTGCATTATTTTTTCAAGCTTTTCACTTGTCGGAAGAACTTCCTCATTCACGTCTATGCGAAGACGATCAGCAGCTTTTCTAAATAACGCTTCCGCACCAGATCGATCCAGTAACGCTGGAATCTCACGAATGACAATGGAATTACCACCAAAGTCATCAAGCGCAAGACCAAGCTTTTCATACTCAGGCACTTGAGCCATGACCGCTGCGTGATCTGCATAAGAAAGCTCAATAAGAACTGGGTCTAGAAGTATTTGTCTATCGAGTGCTGACTTTCTATACTGTTTTAAAAGTCTCTCATATAGAATTTTCTCATGGGCAGCATGCTGATCTATCAGATACATACGACCTTCTTTTTCGAAGATCAAGTATGTTGAAAACATTTGACCAATATACTCTAATCCCTGATAAATATCAGCTTTTTGGACTACAGTTTCATTCGTCACCGCAATTTCGTCTAAAGTTGCTTCCGTTGCTACTGTCGTTTTAACAAAAAGATCTTTGTATTCAAAACCTGTGTTTTCAGCAACGATCGGTCTATGCATCTGTTGATTCATAGATTTGTCCATAGGCTTATGCATTGGTTTAGACTTGTTATGGTTTATTGTATGAACTATGTTTTTCTCTGGTTCAACAGATTCATGAGCCTCTATAGATTTTATAGGCCCACTCTCTTCATACACCGGATGACTCCGTATGCTTTCATTTATTTTTGGTTCATTCGATATTTTTTTAGATTCTGACACATCATACAAAACATCGGGTTTAATTTTGTTTTCTTTATGATCACTGATTTTAGTAATATCCTGGTTGTCATCCTTCACCTTGTCAGCTGACGGCTGTGACTCTTTACGAGGCTCAGTACGAAGGACTTCTGGAACACTCGCACTCTTCGGCTCCGTCTTCTGTTTTGTCCCCTGCACCGTTTTTTGCGGCGCTTCAGATTCTTCCATGACAACTTTACGGAACATGCGATCATCACTTATTTCAACCACTGGTGTTTGGTTATAAGAGAATAGTGTTTCACGTACCGCTGAGTATATAATCTGTTTCACAATGCTCTCTTGATGGAATTTAATTTCTGTTTTAGCTGGATGAATATTCACATCCACTTTAGAAGGGTTTATATCAACCATAATAAAGCAGGCAGGAAATCTTCCTGGTGTAAGCATGCTTCTATAAGCCATCGAAATGCCATCCATCAATAAAGGCGACTTTACATATCGTCCATTCACAAAGAAGTTCTGCATACTTCTATTACCACGTGTGTATTGAAGATTTGTTAGGTAGCCTTTTATATGAATGCCATTTTCAGTCTTATCAATTTCTATAAGATTACGGCTCATTTCCTTCTCATAAACTGCATATACCGCTTTAAACAAGTCTCCTTTGCCTGGTGTGGCAAACATGTTTTTATCATTAACCAGGTATCTAAATCCAACTTCTGCATGAGACAAAGCCAATTTATTTACAATGTCACTGATAGCGGATATTTCTGCATTGTCAGACTTTAAAAATTTAAGTCGAGCAGGTGTATTGAAGAATAGGTCTTTTACAACCATTGTTGTTCCAACCGGACAACCAGTCTCTTCTTTAGACAACTGACGACCACCTGACATAGTCAGCTTTACACCTGTATCAAATCCGTTTTGTCTTGTGATTACGTCCATATTAGATACTGCGCTAATACTGGCCAGTGCTTCACCTCTAAATCCAAGTGTTGCAACGTTATAAATATCTTCGACTGTTTCGATTTTACTCGTTGCATGTCGTTCGAATGCCAACTCGACGTCTTTAGAATCGATACCAGCACCGTTATCAGTCACTCTAATAAGCGCTTTACCAGCTTTTTTTATTTCAACTGTAACCTTAGTTGCGCCAGCATCAATAGCGTTTTCAACGAGCTCTTTAACAACGGCAGCAGGTCTTTCAACAACCTCGCCCGCCGCAATTTTATTTGAGATATTTGCTTCAAGCTTATGAATTCGTTGTGTCATAAGACCACCTACATTTTCTTCGCCTTTTGTACAAGATCATGAAGTAAGTTCATTGCGTCCATTGGTGTCATTGCCATGACATCTGCACCTTTTAGCTTCTCAATGATCTCGTTGTCCTCTATATTGAACAATGAAAGTTGAACAGACTCTTCTTGAACCATATCCACTTGAGCAGATGCAGGATTCATTTCTGGTCTGATTTTTACAGCACTGCCCTGTATGGATTCTAAGTAAGAATCGCTGTCAGCATTTGCTTTGCTGTCTTTTTCGAAACCTTCACTTAAATTCGAAACGTTTTTATTGATATCATTTTGCTCTAATTTTCCAAGAATGCGTTTTGCTTTTTCAATAACTGTATAAGGCACGCCTGCAAGCTTGGCAACCTGTATGCCATAACTTTGATTTGCGCCTCCACGAATGATTTTATGAAGGAACACAATGTCGTCGCCCACTTCTTTTACAGATATACAGAAGTTCTTAACGCCATGGAATCTTCCTTCAAGTTCAGTTAACTCATGATAGTGCGTTGCAAACATTGTCTTTGCGCCTACACCACCCTGCTCAGTTAAGTATTCAACAACAGCCCACGCTATGGATAATCCATCATAGGTTGAGGTTCCACGCCCGATCTCATCAAGTATAATCAATGATTTTGATGTTGCGTTATGAAGAATATTTGCAAGCTCTGACATTTCAACCATGAAGGTCGATTGTCCTTGTGAAAGGTCATCAGAGGCACCAACACGGGTAAATATTCTATCCACAATGCCGATCTCAGCAAACTCTGCAGGTACAAAACAACCGATTTGCGCCATAAGCGTTATAAGTGCAACTTGGCGTAAGTACGTAGACTTACCGGCCATGTTAGGACCCGTAATAATATAAAACTGATTTTCATCGTGATCTAGGCTCGTGTTGTTTGGCACAAATAATTCATTGGCAGCAATACGCTCTACCACAGGATGACGGCCTTCGCGGATCATGAGTTCACCGTCTTCACTAACCACAGGTCTCGTATAGTTATTTCTTGAGCTTACAAGAGCAAATGATTGAAGTGCATCTAGTGCAGAAATCGCTTTTGCTGTCTTTTGAATTCGTCCAACATGCTCCAGAATTTGATCTCGAAGTACAGCAAACAATTTATATTCCAGTGCAACAATTTTCTCTTCAGCACCAAGTACTTTTTCTTCAATTTCTTTTAATTCAGGTGTGATATATCTTTCAGAATTGGCCAGCGTCTGTTTACGTTCGTAATCATCTGGAACGAGATGCCCATTCGCACGCGTCACGTCTATATAATAACCAAACACTTTATTAAATCCTATTTTCAATGTTTTTATCGTGGTTCTTTCTCTTTCTCTTGTTTCAATGTTCATGATCCAGTTCTTGCCGTTTAAAATCGCATCTCGAAGTTCCGTAATTTCCGGATCATAATCAGTCTTAATAATTCCACCTTCACGTAAGCTGATAGGCGGCTCTTCTTCAATCGAACTCTCAATCAGACCGTGTAGGTCAGTCAAAGGATCAATCTGCTCTAACAGGTCTTTTAAAACACCTGAAGGCTGCTCTTCAAGAAGCTCTATAATATTCGGAAGCACTGCCAAAGAGTTCTTAAGTGCAATCAAATCTCTAGCATTCACATTGTTGTAAACGAGCTTTGATGACAATCTTTCCAAGTCATAAATAGCCGTTAGATTCTCTTTCAGTTCATCTCTAAAAACAATATCGTCACAAAGTGCTTCAACGGCGTCTTGACGCTTAATAATGTTGTTCTTATCCAGCAATGGTTCTTCAATCCATCTTCGAATGGTTCTTGCACCCATCGACGTCGCGGTTTTATCAAGAACCCATAAAAGTGAACCTTTTTTATCTTTACCGCGCATGGTCTCAGTCAATTCAAGATTTCGTCTGGTGAATTTATCAAGAACCATAAAATGCTCTGGCTGATATACATCCACATTGTCCAGATGAACAAGCGGCACCTTTTGAGTCTCTTCAATATAGGACATT
>Ga0209379_10000888_pt1 | contig 21446 bp, 21 predicted proteins | sample tdDd001_FD_187124 | JGI IMG/M metagenome (GOLD analysis project Ga0209379, IMG submission 187124) | Marine sediment microbial communities from the Atlantic coast under amendment with organic carbon and nitrate - tdDd00.1 (SPAdes)... | ecosystem: Environmental > Aquatic > Marine > Coastal >...
TAGGCCTGCCGCCAGCGTTCAATCTGAGCCATGATCAAACTCTTCAATTTAAGATTTTGTTCGGCTCAATGAATACTGACTTCAAAACTACTGTGTAATTTTAAAGCTATTACCATTCCAACAGAATAGTAATGAATTGACTGTGCCAAATAACCGAGGTTATTTGTATTGGTCACTCGTTTCATTGAAACCTAATTTGATACCGAGGTATCTAATTGGATTATCATCAACGAGTGCCCACACAGATTGATAGGTCTATATTTTTAAAGAGCTTTTTCTAACATCCGCTGCGCTTAGCGCCTCGTTGCTAGGGGTGCGTATCTTACGCTTCCCGACTAGAGAGTCAAGCGTTTTTTCAAACTTTCTTTTTCTCCCTTCGACTCGCCGTGTGACTTTCGTCTCACTCCGTGTCGGTGAGGCGGCATTATAGGGAGGTCACTGAAGATGACAAGCGTTTTTTCGCATTTAATTTCTGTTTGGTCAAAAAGAAAACAAAACAGTTGAAATAGAATAAAATTTCAACATTTGAGTCATGTCACATCAATGCGTTGGAAAAACAACAACCATATACGTAATATCTCTGTGTCTATTTTGTTAACAGTAGACATTACTTTTTTCGTAAACTAACAGTTGTATTCTAATATGAACTCAAACAAATCGACCTTAATGGTTGCCGCCGTCGCAATCTTAGGTGCAATCATCTTTTCGCAGGTTGCAATCTCGCCTGCTATTAGTTTTGTGATTGGTGTTTTTGCTTGCGCTTTTGTTATCAAATTTTCGAACACCACTCCAATCGACGCGCCACTTAATGATCCTTCAACTAGCACGCTTTATGTCGGCAACCTGCCATACAAAGCAAACGAGTCTAATGTCAAAGAGCTATTTTCTAAGCATGGGGAGGTTTTCGCTGTCCGCTTAATGAAAGATAAACGAACAGGTAAAAGACGAGGCTTTGGCTTTGTTGTTATGGCTGCATCTGACGCACCAGCTGCCATTGAAGCGTTAAATGAGAATGAGTATATGCAGAGAACTTTAAAAGTTCGTATTGCTAATGACCCTAAATCGTCAACGGAAAGTGCTGAACAGGCGTAAAACCTAACGGACTCAGTGCTTGATTTAAGGCTCCCTCTTCCCAAGGGGGAGTCGTTGAGAAAATTTGACGCTCTCCTATTTCTTCACTATCTACCATTTCTAGCAATGAACTTACGCGTCTCGCTATTGCTTCCCCAGAATCCACCAGCAGCACAGACTCCCCAAGAACATATTGAATCTCATCTTTAATCAATGGAAAGTGAGTACAACCTAATACCGCCACATCGACGCTACCTTGCATTGGTTTAAGGATTCGCTCGAGCTCTAACAGATCAACGGGATTACCTCGCAGCTTTTCTTCCGCAATATCGACCAGACGCGTAGAGCCTAGCATTTCGACTGGTTTACTTTGTGCAAAGCTACGAATTAAGTCATGGGTGTACTCTCTGGTGATTGTCGCAGGTGTTGCAATCAGACCAACCGCTTTGTTTGCCATGTTAGATGCAGGCTTAATCGCAGGTACAACACCTACAACGGGGATAGAGAGATGAGACCTTAATGTCGGAAGAACAATCGTGCTCGCTGTATTGCAAGCAATCACCACTAAATCGATACTTTGTTCTTTTACCATCAACTTAACGAGAGATTCAACACGAGTTACTAACGTATCATGTGCTAACTCCCCATATGGATATGCTTCATTATCAAAGATGTAGGTGTAATCCAGTTGTGGCAGCTTGGCAACAATCTCTTGGTAGACAGACAGCCCACCGACACCAGAATCAAAGATAAGGATATTTGCTTTATTAGACACGTTCACTAACTCATGTAAGTAGATGTGGCAATCATACTCACAACAAGTTATTTGGCAATCTCTTGGCCGTGTAACGTTGATATGAAAAACGTTCTCCTCGTTCAATATGGGTTAGCTTTAGCTCTAAATGACCTTGAAAGCTTTCGGTATGAGTGACCAGAGTATGGAATTCACCATTCTCACCACAAGGATCAATACTGATTGGCAGTTCACTTATCAAGGTATTATTAAACCAACGACCACAGAACTCCTCACTCAATACATCTCGGTCAACGGTCACAACAAGAGTGTGTATTCCTCGCTCATTGATTTCATTCGCTAGTTGCTTGGTTTCTTCTCCCATAAGAGGGAAGACGCATTCCCACCCAGCAGGTTCAATATAGCTACGACGATATTCGGCAATACCATTGCAAAACATGTCACCAAAAGCCACAGCATCAATGGTTAGGTGACTCTTCTTTAGCGCTTTCACTATTGTCGATTGATAAAGCTCATTCGATGGAAAGATTTCCGGAAGTTCTATTTTAATCAGTGGTAGCCGAAGTAATTGCGCTTGAAGATCTAACACATACAGAGGCGTTGCCTGAAAGGGCACTTCATGTTTGACGTAGCTGGTATATAACCCAACAACATTATAGTTTGGATCTTTCTGCAAGCGTTCTAGAGTCAACGCCGAGTCTTTGCCACTCGACCAACTGATAATGACATTCTTTTTCATGCTTTTTATCTATCGGTAAGAAAAAACCGCCCGGAGGCGGTTTAAGGTATTTAGAATTGGTAAGTCAAATTCGCAAAATATCTACGCTCTGGCGCGTTGTAGCTTAATGTCGTCTGATATTTTTCGTTGGTTAAGTTATCCACTCGTGCTCTCACAATTAATTCTGGTGAAATCCAATAGCCTACTGATGTATCCCATAAGCTGACTGATGGAAGTTCATTATCAGAGTCATTGACTTCTTTAGGGTTACCTAACCTTTCACCAATATAGGTATACGTTAGATTAAAATCGAACTCTTCATATGTGGCACCCACTAACCACTTATAATTTTGATCCGCTCTCTTTGCTAACTTGTTACCCGCTGAGTCTTCATGATCCTTGAACTCGGCAACGACGGTATGGTGAATAAACCCAGTATTAAACGTACCTGTAATCTCTAGACCTCGTAATTCAGCATCGACATTCTTTGGGTACCACCAAGGTGAGCCTTCATACCAAATAATAAGATTGTCAACATCATTATCATAGGCTGTAACATCAATAGTGAACGCATCAAATTCACCTGTGTAGCCAATTTCTCGACTTAAAGCTTCTTCTGGCTTTAAGTCAGAGTTATTCGTTAAATCAGAATAGCTTGGAGCCTTAAAAGAGGTGCCTAATGCAGCTTTAAACGAATGCGACTCCGTTAGGCGATAGCGTGAACCAACAGACCAAGTCGTATGTCTATCATAGCTATCGTGCTTATCATGTCGAATGCTTCCCGTAAGTTGTAAACTACCTAAATGCATATCAGATGATAGATACAAACCCATTGTGTCACGGGACTCTCCAGCTAACGCATCTGGGTTACCGTAGCTCAAAGCATCATCATCAAGTTTCTCTCTTCGCCAATCAGCACCCGCACCGATTGAAAACGTTTCGCTGAAATCATATTGATTGAGAAATTGAATATTGGTGAGATCGATTTTCTTTTTCGTTCCGGCATTATCTTTGCCTTGTGCCTGAGAGTAATCAAGATTCTCAATCGCCTGTTGATTCGCTCGCAGCGTTGAACTTAGTTTTCCACTACTATACTGAACATCACCAGTAATACTTAAGTTCTCTGAATATCCGTAATTTTTACCTGATGAATCATATTCAGCCAAGCTGTCGTACCAACGCACTGATACTGAACCTGTAAATTCATCATTTATCGCTTGAGAGTATGATGCAAAAAGGTTTTGGCTCTCATACCCATAATCCATACCCGTTTTAGGATCTTTAATATCAAATCCATCAGTCTCTTCAAAGCCACCAGCAAGCTTTATAATAGCGCCATTAGAAAGAAACCTGGTTGTAGAAAAGTTCGCTTCTTTTTGTGCATCACTGCCAGCACCTAGAGAAATTACAGAGCCCTCACTTGATTGACTTGAAGATGTAATAACATTGATTACCCCAGCGATAGCATCAGAGCCATACAACGCACCACCTGGGCCTTTGATAACTTCAACTCGTTCTATAATGCCAACTGGAATATGGTTGAAACTGATCCCCCCAGCTGCGGAATCAATACGAATGCCATCGACCAAGAAAAGTACCTGATCACTATTGAAACCGCGCATGAAGATCGAGGCAGAATGACCACGCCCACCACTTTGGGACACTTCAACGCCTGGAACTCGTTTCAATACATCAACCAATGATTTTGCTTGAGTCTCGTCAATCTCTTGCTTGGAAATAATAGTCGTGGAAACAATCGCTTCGCTTAATGGTTGCTCAAAACGATTGGCTGTCACCACCATAGTCTCATCAACAGAGACTTCTTGGGCTAAGGTATAGGTAGAAGGGAGCAGCGACGCCACGGCCACCGCTAAAATAGATCGGTTCATTTTTATAGTCCTAAATCGCGAAAATCCTACCGAGCTTGAAGCGTTTGCTTCCAGTATTGGGCTCAGCTGCTGGCAGGTATTCGGACTTAGAGCGTGAATATAGATGCATTCATCCTACTTCTCCGACTTCCCACACAGTCCTCTGTGCAGTGTCATTTGGAGGTTCGTTCTCTTTACCGCTGCGCGTCAGTTCTGGATTCTCACCAGATTCCCTATTCAGCCATCTATACATCTAGATAGCACCAGCTTGGGGCAGATGGTATTAAGCTATTGATAGTTTGTCTAGTTAAGATTGGTATAAGCTATAGTTTTACAGCAGGTTTCTGCAGTGATTACCATGCAATGCTGGACATCAAGCAGGGATTGAATAAAATCTGCGCTCTCAAACAAAACGCACCATGCACAGGCAATAACCCAAAGGTAAGAATCATGGCTACTCTTGATGTAAACCCACAACGCTACCAAGAACAACTGGCAGAGAAAGTTGAACGTCTAACTGAGATGTTCGCTCCATATAATGTGCCAGAGCTTGAAGTGTTCGAATCACCAGAGCAGCACTATCGCATGCGTGCTGAGTTTCGTGTCTGGCATGAAGGTGAAGACCTGTATTACATCATGTTCGATCAAGAGACGCGCGAAAAATACCGTGTTGACCAATTCCCTGCTGCCAGCCGTTTAATCAATGATTTGATGCCACTACTAGTCGATGCGATGAAAGACAATGAGTCGCTACGTCGCAAACTCTTCCAAGTGGATTTCTTATCAACATTGAGTGGTGAAATTCTTGTTTCACTGCTTTATCACCGTCAGCTTGATGAAGAGTGGATTGGAAACGCGAAAGCACTCAAACAGCGTTTAAATGATGAAGGCTTCAACCTAAACATCATTGGCCGTGCACGTAAGATGAAAATCGTATTAGACCGCGACTACGTGATCGAAAAGCTAGATGTCAATGGCAAGCCATACATCTACCAACAAGTAGAGAACAGCTTTACACAACCTAACGGTAAAGTAGCGGAAAAAATGCTGGAGTGGGCTGTCGACTGTACTCAAGAGAGCCAAGGTGATTTGCTTGAGCTTTACTGTGGTAACGGCAACTTCTCGTTGGCACTGGCGCAAAACTTTGATCGTGTTTTAGCTACAGAATTGGCAAAACCTTCTGTTGTCTCGGCACAGTACAACATTGCAGCAAACAAAATTGATAACGTACAAATCCTACGACTATCTGCGGAAGAATTTACAGAAGCGATTGAAGGTAAGCGTGAGTTCCGCCGCTTAAAAGATGCGGGTGTCGATCTAAACAGCTACAACTGCAACACCATCTTCGTTGATCCACCGCGCTCTGGTATGGACATCGACACTTGTAAAATGGTGCAAGGTTACGAGCGTATAATGTATATCTCTTGCAACCCAGAAACCCTAAAAGAAAATTTAGATATTCTGAGCGAGACTCACAACGTTACTCGATTTGCTCTCTTCGACCAATTCCCATTTACTCACCATATGGAAGCGGGTGTACTACTAGAGCGTAAAGCGTAACCACCAATATATAGACATAAAAAAACGAGCCATTTGGCTCGTTTTTTCTATTTGATCAAAATTATTCAGCGCTAGTTGCTGTTGGGCGAGACATATAGCCAAGCTTTTTCGCAACCCAAACCAATAGACCCAGAGTAATGAAGATTGCCAACATGTTAGAGCCTGCATCTGGGTACTGAGCTTTGATGAAAGCAGAGTGACCAAATGCACCAACAAAGAAACAAGCTAGCCCGATAAGCGGGATATCTTCTGATACTGGTTTACTTAAATATTCTTGATACAGAGTTTGTACAGCTAGTACGAGAGCAATGAGTGGAAAAATAGAGAAAGAAACTTCGCTCATTGTCAGCCATGACAACATCGCGTCACCACACATACCAGCAACAAGAGCTAATACGAGCGTTTTCTTCTCAGAACCACGATTAACTTGGTTTGCTTCATTCGACATCAATCTATCCCACCTTTTAATCGGTTACGTTCACGTTCTTTGCGATACCAATAAGCCCCTTTGGCCATCATTCGCAATTGCATTATTAGACGCTCCGCAAGTTCATCACGAGCACGTCCATCTAAATCTAAAGCTTCAGCACCAGAGTTAAAAACCAGAGTGACGGATGCTTCGGCTTGAGTAAATGCCTCTTCACGGGTCATCCCTGTACCAATTAGATATTCAGTCAACTCTGCTGCAAAATGTTGGATCTCTCGAGCTACTGCAGCGCGAAACTCAGCGGACGTTCCGGAGCGTTCACGTAGCAATAAGCGAAAGACGTTAGGGCTACTCTCGATAAACTCCATAAAGGTTTCTACCGATGTGCGAATCACACTACCCTCTTTAACGATACGTTGGCGAGCCTGACGCATCAATTGACGAAGTAATAATCCTCCTTCGTCGACCATGGTTAAACCCAACTCATCCATATCTTTGAAATGACGATAAAATGAAGTTGGTGCAATACCCGCCTCTCTAGCGACTTCGCGTAAACTTAAGTTTGAGAAGCTTCTATCGGCACTGAGCTGACTAAACGCTGCATCAATTAATGAACGACGCGTTTTTTCTTTTTGCTGTGCGCGGATTCCCATGGATTTCATAATTGTTATTCTATTTCTTATCTTAGTAGCCATTAATATACAACGATTGACCTAGGGAAATAAGCCAAAAATGTCGCTCTGTGACTACCGATGGGCAATTAAACCGAGTTAGCGCCAATTTTCAATCTTTTCGCTTCTAATTAGAGATATACAGCATACCCTTTGTGATATTTGTTTGATTCTACGTGATCTCAACGACTCTCTAGTGCGCTTTTCATTTACCCAACTAAGGAATCAGTTAAAATCTCGCTACAGCAATGTTAAGACAATATAACAAGGAAAAGAGCTATGGCGGAGAGTAACCACTTTGATGTAATCGTTATTGGTAGTGGCCCCGGCGGTGAAGGGGCAGCGATGGGATTAACCAAAGCGGGGTTGAATGTTGCCATTGTTGAGAAAGAGAGCAGCGTCGGTGGTGGTTGTACTCACTGGGGAACCATTCCCTCTAAAGCATTACGCCACGCAGTAAGCCGTATCATCGAGTTCAATAACAACCCGCTATTTTGTCATAACAACACTAGCTTACACTCCACCTTTTCTAACATCCTTGGCCATGCAAAGTCAGTCATCGACAAACAAACCCGCTTAAGACAAGGTTTTTACGATCGCAACCAATGCTCACTGATCTTTGGTACCGCGCGTTTTGTCGATAAGTACACAATTGCCGTTATGCAGAGTGATGGCACAGAAGAGACATACAGCGCAGACCGCTTCGTCATTGCAACTGGCTCACGCCCTTATCAACCAGACAATGTCGACTTTATGCATGAGCGGATCTACGACAGTGATTCCATCTTAAGTCTTAAACACGATCCTCGTCATATCATCATTTACGGTGCGGGGGTTATCGGCTGTGAGTATGCATCTATCTTCCGCGGGCTTGGCGTCAAAACCGATCTGATTAACACTCGTGACCGACTGCTTTCATTCCTCGACAACGAAGTTTCTGACGCGCTTTCTTACCACTTCTGGAACAGTGGCGTGGTAATACGCAACGATGAAACCTTTGAGAAAATTGAAGGCACAGAAGATGGTGTGATTGTGCATCTAGAATCTGGCAAAAAAATGCGAGCCGACTGTATTCTTTATGCCAATGGTCGAACAGGTAATACCGACAAACTTAACTTATCAGCGGTTGGGCTAGAGGCAGACTCTCGTGGCCAATTGAAAGTTGATGGCAATTACCAAACAGAAGTCGATCACGTATACGCAGTGGGTGATGTGATTGGTTACCCAAGCCTCGCCAGCGCAGCATACGACCAAGGACGATTTGTGGCGCAAGCAATCAATAAAGGTCAAGCCGATGGTAATCTGATTGATGATATCCCAACGGGTATTTACACCATTCCAGAAATCAGCTCTGTAGGTAAAACGGAGCAAGAGCTGACCGCGGCGAAAGTTCCTTACGAAGTTGGGCGCTCTTCATTTAAACACTTGGCTCGCGCGCAAATCGCAGGCAAAGACATCGGTAGTTTGAAGATTCTCTTCCATCGAGAGACAAAAGAAATTTTAGGTATTCACTGTTTTGGTGAGCGTGCGGCAGAAATCATTCACATCGGCCAAGCGATCATGGAACAAAAAGGCGAAGCGAACACCATCGAGTATTTCGTCAATACCACTTTCAACTACCCGACAATGGCTGAAGCATATCGCGTTGCAGCGCTGAATGGTTTAAACCGCTTGTTCTAACATCACAGATGAGAACACAAAAAGCCTGCGCAAATAATTACGCAGGCTTTTTACTTTATGGATAAGACTGATTTAGTTCTGATTTAGATACGCAGCGTGAAACTCTAAATGCTCTTCAATAAAGCTAGAGATGAAAAAGTAGCTGTGATCGTAGCCAGGCTGCATACGAACTTGGACATCAGAGTCATGTTCATTGGCAGCAGCAATCAAAAGTTCAGGTTTTAGCTGTTCGACTAAGAACCCATCTGCACTCCCTTGGTCGACCAAAATTGGCAGTTTCGCTTGTGCCTGTTTCAGTAGTTCGCTCGCGTCATACTGCTTCCAAGTTTCAAAATCATTACCTAGATAAGCATTAAACGCTTTTTGTCCCCACGGGCACTGCATTGGATTACTGATCGGACTAAAAGCTGAGATCGAGCGATAATTGGCTGAATTTTTAATACCGATAGTTAACGCTCCATGGCCGCCCATGCTGTGACCAGAGATCGACTTAACACTAGAGACTGGGAAGTTCGCTTCGATCAATTCTGGCAGCTCTTGCGTCACATAGTCATACATATGATAGTGACGAGACCAAGGTTCTTGAGTTGCATTCAAATAAAAACCAGCACCTTTTCCTAAATCATAACCCTCATCATCGGCTACATCATCCCCACGTGGGCTCGTATCTGGCGCAACAATAGCGATGCCAAGTTCCGCCGCTTTACGGAAAGCACCGGCTTTTTGCATGAAGTTTTCATCAGTACACGTCAAACCTGACAACCAATACAAAACGGGAACTGGCTCTGTTTTAGTCGCATTCGGTGGTAAGAAGATCGCAAAACGCATCGCGCAGTTAAGAGTATTTGATTGATGAGTATATTGTTTGTGCCAACCACCGAATACTTTGGCTTGGCTAATGTTTTCAATGGTCATAACAACCTCAATGGGAATTAGAAAAAACAAACGCCCATCTTTCAGGGCGTTATTTAAGTCAGATACGCTAGCTTATTTATCCATGTGTAGAACAGTACGGATAGACTCACCTTTATGCATTAATTCGAATGCGTCGTTTACATCATCAAGACCCATGGTGTGAGTGATGAACTCTTGAAGGCCAAATTCACCTTCCATGTAACGGTCAACAATGCCTGGAAGTTCAGTACGACCTTTAACACCACCAAACGCAGAGCCACGCCATACACGACCAGTCACAAGTTGGAATGGACGAGTTGAGATCTCTTGACCTGCGCCAGCCACACCTATGATGATCGATTCGCCCCAACCTTTATGACAACACTCTAGAGCTTGGCGCATCACGTTAACGTTACCGATACACTCAAAAGAGTAATCTACACCGCCGTCAGTCATCTCAACGATCACTTCTTGGATTGGCTTGTCGAATTTCATTGGGTTAATGCAGTCTGTCGCACCAAGCTGTTTTGCTAGTTCGAATTTGCTCTCATTGATATCAACACCAATGATTTTGCTCGCGCCAGCCATACGCGCACCGATGATTGCAGATAGACCGATACCACCTAGGCCAAATACAGCAACTGTGTCGCCCTTCTCTACTTTCGCCGTGTTCAGCACCGCACCCATACCGGTTGTTACACCACAACCTAGAAGACATACTTCTTCTAGCGGTGCTTCTTTACTTACTTTCGCCAGTGATATTTCTGGAAGCACTGTGTACTCAGAGAATGTTGAACAACCCATATAATGGAAGATTGGCTCACCGTTAATAGAGAAACGGCTAGTACCATCTGGCATTAGGCCTTTACCTTGAGTTTCACGTACTGCCTGACACAAGTTAGTTTTGCCTGATTTACAGAACTTACACTCGCCACATTCTGCTGTGTAAAGTGGGATAACATGGTCACCGACTTCAACACTTGTTACGCCTTCACCGACCATTTCAACAATACCACCACCTTCGTGGCCTAGAATCGAAGGGAAAATACCTTCTGGATCATCACCAGATAGAGTGAACAAATCAGTGTGGCAAACACCAGTAGCAACAATGCGAACTAGAACCTCACCCGCTTTCGGAAGTTCAACATCAACTTCTTCACGCTTAAGTGGTTCGCCCGCTGCCCATGCAACCATAGCTTTTGATTTAATATGAGTTTGACCAGGTTTTAGTTCAAGTGCCATTGGATTTTCCTTCAATAAGGGTATTTAAGAGGACGCAATAAGCGTAGTTGAGCTTTTGTCTCAGTGCTGCGTCGTTTTGTTGGTGCCTATTTTAGGTGTTTCATAAAAAATGATAATCCCCTCATTTTGAAAATAATTTTTACTCATGTGTAATAATAGTATTTAGTGATAAAAAAACCGGACACGAAGTCCGGTTCACTATCTATCTCATCGTCAGGCTAAAAAACGGCCCTGACGCCACTGAATAGTAAGGATAACGCCCAGTGTTATTCCTCTCATGGCCATGAAACTTAGCATTGCCAGCCACAATGCATGATTACCAATGGCTGCGCTGAGATAAAACGTCGCAAAAAAGGTACAAGTGGATAAAAACATACCATTACGCATCTCTCGACCTTTCGTTGCGCCGATAAAAATACCATCTAATAAGAAACACCACATTGACACGAGCGGCATGGCCATCAACCAAGGCAAGTACTGCAAAGCAATCGTATGAACTTGAGGAATATTAGTGATCAAGCCGATCATGCTTGATCCGTAAAGCACAAACACCAGAGTCAGTATTGAACAGATGATGAAACTCCAAAAGAACGTTCCGATTAAGGATTGGTTAAGCTGCTGTCTATCTTTCGCACCAATCGCTTTACCGACCATCGCTTCCATTGCGTAAGCAAAACCATCCATACCATAGGAAATAATCATTAAAAAGCTCATCAATACCGCGTTGGCTGCCACGATGTCATCACCAAAACTCGCTCCCTGAAACGTCATAAAAGTAAACGTTGCTTGTAGGCAGAGTGAGCGAAGAAAGATATCTCGATTCAACTTTACAAATCGACTTAGCCCATTAGCGCTATCTTTTATTAAGCCGACTAACGCTGGCAGTTGATCCGCTTGCCATTTGCGCCATACACAATAAAGACCAAAGCTCATTCCTGTGTAGTCAGCAATAACAGAAGCCAGTGCTGCTCCTTCCACTTTCCAACCAAAGCCAAGTACAAACAGAACGTCTAAGCCAATATTGGTCAAGTTAGAAATGATCACCATCCACATCGGGGCTTTGGCATTCTGTGTTCCAAGTAGCCAACCTAACAAGACAAAATTGGCTAACGCAGCAGGCGCGCTCCAAGCTCGAATGGAAAAATATTGCTGACCATAATGCTTCACTTGTTCACTGGCATCGCTAAACGAAAATACCCAATCGGCGATCAGTGAATGAAATAGCAGAAAGAACGTGGCGAATCCAAACGCCATAGCCATCCCTTGGGTGAATACGAGACCCAGTTGATGCTTACTGTTCGCCCCATACGATTGAGCAGCCAATCCAGTGGTCGACATGCGTAAAAATCCCAATAACCAAAAGGTCACGCTGATCATTGTGCTGCCTAGAGCGACACCACCTAAATACCAGGCGTGCTCAAGGTGGCCAATCACTGCTGCATCCACCAGCCCCAATAAAGGAACGGTGATATTGGACAGCACCATAGGAATCGCGAGCAGAAGAACTTGTTTATGAAGAGAGCGATTTGAGAGAGTTTGAAATAGTTGCACGTTGCCACTCTAAAATAAGATTGAGTGGCAAGTGTACCGAGATCACCAGCGAAGCTGAACCACTACTGGCGTTAAGCGCTGTTTTAAGGCATGAATTTTGGTAATGCAGCGCTGCCAGAATTTCCAACGGCCGCAATCTTTATCAAGGGGAGAATACGTTTTTACCCAACGTGCCCAAGGAAGATAATTCAGCATTGAGTCACCTGGTGCGCTATAGCCGTGAGCATAGCTTCCCGCCCCCATTTTTTGGCCCAGCTTTGACGCGCACAAGTCACCAGCCAACACCACGCATGCACGAGCACTATCAAAGTGGCACCCTAACGCTTGAACAAATTTTGCGACTTGTTGTTCATTGCAATCAAGTAATGCATGTTCACAAACAATCATCACCGGTGTTTTTTCTGGGATAGGCAGTGAATCTAACCAACTTAAATCCGTCACACTACCGCACATATGGTTGTAGCGTTCACTATTGTGAAACAGCTTTTGACGCCAGAGTAAGTTCTCCGTCACATCTAACTCTAACCAGTGACAGCGGCCATTATCAACTCGATAAAAACGGGTATCGAGGCCAGCGCCGACATTAACAATCCAACCATCTGGGTTACGTTTTATAAATGCAGAAACTTGCTGATCGCACAGTTGAGTAAGCGTCACATGAAGCAGTTGTTTTTGATCGATGTCACCAGATAGGCATTCTGGAGCAAGTTGGCACCGCTGACATGCGCGAGCAGCAATAGGATCATAGACAAGGCCATTATCCACCAAGCTTTCTCGGCTACGAAGCCAAAGCGGCTGCAAGAGGTTTGCAGGTATTTGATAGCGAGATTTCGCTAACTTGGTTTTGGGGGCCATTATCATCATCCTTCCATACTGGAAAGAAGATGATAATGAATATCACTTACAAAATCAATAAGTGAGAACTAATCTCATTCGAGAGTATTACATCCAGTCGGTATTACGAATAATGCCAACAGCTAGGCCTTCAATCGCCAAGCTCTGGCAAGTAAGATCAACTTTAATAGGCGCAAACTCTTCGTTTTCAGCATGCAGTAATACGGTTGAGCCTTTACGCTCTAAACGCTTAACCGTTACGTCTTCATCCACGCGAGCAACAACAACTTGCCCATCACGAACGTCTTGAGTTTTATGTACCGCAAGTAAATCGCCATCCATGATGCCGATGTCTTTCATACTTTCGCCATTTACACGCAATAAGAAATCAGCTTGAGGCTTAAACATCCCAGGATCCACTTGGTAGTGAGTCTCGACATGCTCTTGAGCCAAGATCGGCTCACCCGCTGCGACTTGACCAATTAAAGGTAAGCCTTGGTCATCGTTGGCTGCGTCTTCGAGTAGGATACGAATCCCGCGCGAAGCACCCGGAATAATTTCGATCGCTTCTTTACGAGCAAGCGCTTTTAAGTGTTCTTCAGCAGCATTTGCTGAGCGGAAGCCAAGCTCACGTGCAATCTCAGCGCGTGTCGGTGGCATACCCGTGTCTTCAATTTTACTTTTGATTAGATCAAATACTTGTTGCTGGCGTGGCGTTAACGGCTTCATGAGTCACCTGTCTTTTTATACAGTTAACTGTGAGTATATCCAGTAATCTGCGAAATGAAAAGCAAATTGATTGTTTTTTGAATAGCTTAGAATCATGAATGGAGGAAATATCCGATTAATCAGTCAGCTGAATAAAATCAGACTAAATTGACGTTTTACTGGTCAATTTTAAGTAAAAGGTTCGACCAGTTTCTGATATCCTTGCTGGCTAAAAATACCCGCTTGGGCCCATTTCCACTTCTATAGTTAAGAATTGGAAATGTGCTTATGCAATTTATCTATTTTGAGGCTCAGAAGCTTTATGTCTTCCGGACAATCATTTTCTAGTTCACTGCTAAAACTACCACTATCGGTTTTAGTGAAAGGAACCGCTATTCCAGCCAACCCAATTGATGATCTGAATATCGACATCAATAAACCGATTATCTACGCGCTGCCATACCGCTCGAATGTTGATTTAGTCACACTGCAAAAACAAGTCGTGAGCTTAGGTCTACCGGATCCGTTTGAGCCAGTAGAAATCAATGGCAAATCGTTTAAGCGTTTCGTCTTCACTTCTTCACGTGAAACCGTCATGACTAACGACAATGACGTTCCTAACGAATCGATTGCCCAATTTTCTGAACTGCTTGAACAACACCAGTACGACTCTGAGCTGGATGTTCAAGTGATTCCGACTACGGTTCTTTGGGGCCGTAAGCCGGGTAAAGAATCACAACAGAAGCCGTACCTTCAATCTCTAAACGGTCCACAAAAAGCCAAAGCAGTATTGCTGTCTGGCCGAGACTGTTTAGTGCGTATCAGCCCAGTTGTACCTCTGCGGTACATGGCAGACTCCCACGGCACTGATGCTTCAATTGCACACAAACTGGCTCGTGTAGCTCGTATTCACTTCTCTCGCCAAAAACTTGCGGCATCAGGACCAAACTTGCCAAGCCGACAAGCTCTATTTGAGCGTTTAATGAAGTCTGAAGCGATTGAACAAGTCATCAGAGATGAGGCCAATACGAAAGATATTCCGATCGAGAAGGTACGTAAAGAAGCGCACGCCATCATGGATGAAGTTGCCGCTGATTTCTCTTATTCATTGATTAAAAATGGTGAGCGTTTACTTGGTTGGTTGTGGAACCGAATCTACCAAGGTTTAAACATCACTAACGCTTCGACAGTTCGTAAGCTGGCGCAAGACGGCCACGAGATTGTTTACGTTCCTTGTCACCGTAGCCACATGGACTATCTATTACTGTCTTATGTGCTTTACCGTGAAGGTATGGTGCCACCGCATATTGCTGCGGGTATTAACCTCAATTTCTTCCCTGCAGGCCCAATTTTCCGCCGTGGCGGTGCCTTCTTTATTCGCCGTAGCTTTAAAGGCAATAAACTCTACTCAACCATTTTCCGTGAGTACTTAGCAGAACTGTTTGCAAAAGGTTACTCGGTAGAATACTTCAGTGAAGGTGGTCGTTCTCGTACTGGACGCTTATTGCAGGCGAAAACCGGCATGTTGGCGATGACCATTCAAGCAATGCTGCGTGGTTTGAACCGTCCGGTAACTCTAGTACCGGTTTACATTGGTTATGAGCACGTCATGGAAGTGGGTACTTACGCCAAAGAGCTACGCGGTTCTCGTAAAGAGAAAGAAAACGCAGGCTTAGTTCTACGCACGATTCGTAAACTGCGCAACTTTGGTCAAGGATACGTTAACTTCGGTGAACCTATTCCGCTCAACCAATACTTAAATGAAAATGCGCCAGAGTGGAGCAAAGACATCAACCCTATGGGTGGTAGTAAACCACAGTGGCTAAACCCTGTTGTGAATAATCTTGCAACTAAGATGATGACGCACATAAATGATGCAGCAGCAGCTAACGCATTAACACTGTGTGCAACGGCACTGCTAGCTTCTCGTCAACGCGCTTTATCCCGTGACAGCTTAGTCAATCAAATTGATTGCTACCTATCACTGCTGAAAAATGTACCTTACTCGACTACCTATACGGTACCAAGTGATGATGCTGAGTCATTAGTGAAACATGCTGAATCACTAGATAAGTTCTTAATCGAGTCTGACAGCATGGGCGATATTATTTCGCTCGACCGCAATCAGTCCATTTTGATGACTTACTATCGTAACAACATCATCCACTTACTTGCCTTGCCTTCATTGATTGCACAAATGCTGGTTCGTCAGCAGCAACTCTCTTTAGCGCAAATCCAAGCAAACGTCGCTTTGGTTTACCCATTCTTGAAGCAAGAGCTATTCTTGAGCATCGAAGAAGATAAGCTGGCTGAAGTAACAGAAGCTTATATCGAAGAGCTTGCTCACCAAGGGCTTGTAACGATTGATAACGAACACAATGTATCGATTCGTCAAGCCAATACACAAGTGCTCGTGCTACTAGGTCGAACCATTACAGAAACACTGCAACGTTACTCTATTGCATTGAATCTATTGGTTGCGAACCCAGAGTTAGGCAAATCAGATCTTGAACAGAAGAGTCAGGATATTGCCCAGCGACTTGGACGTTTGCACGGTATCAATGCTCCAGAGTTCTTCGACAAAGGCGTTTTCTCAGCGATGTTCAACACCCTGAAACAGCAAACCTACTTGGATGTTGATGGCAATTGCGATGCAGAAAAGTGTCAAACTTTAGCGAAGCTGCTTTATTCAATGCTTTACCCAGAAGTAAAACTGACTATCAAAGAGAGTATCTGTCAAACAACTGAGTAATACTCCTAGATTAGATAGATCAAAAAAGGGCATCCAAGTGGATGCCCTTTTTAATTGCTATCGTCCGCTAGATAAAAGCGATAAACAAACCTACTGTGATGATCATACCGACATAATTATTATTCAAAAACGCACGAAAGCAGAGATCACGTTCACGATGACGGATTAGGTGTTGTTGGAAAACGAATAACGCTCCGGCAATTAATAGGCTCCAATAAAAGCTCGCCCCTAATTGATACCAAACACCCAGATAGATCAGCATAGCCAAAGTAATCAGTTGCAGCACACCAATCACCATTTTATCGAATCGACCAAAGAGAATTGCCGTCGACTTAATGCCAATCTTTAAATCATCGTCTCTATCAACCATGGCATATTGGGTATCGTAAGCAATGGTCCAAAGCGCATTGACCACGAAAACAAACCACACCATCATCGGTAGTTCATTGGCTTGCGCCGCCCAAGCCATTGGAATAGCCCAGCTGAAAGCCAGCCCCAAAAACAGTTGTGGTAAATGAGTGAAACGCTTCATAAATGGGTAGATAAATGCCAGCACAATACCCATAAACGAAAGTTTAATGGTCAGCGGATTCATGGTAAGAACAAGTAAGAAAGAAGCGATACCCAGAATCAAAAACAGCGTAATGGCTTCTTTTGATGACACTCGGCCTGAAGGCAATGGTCTTTGGCAGGTGCGCTTCACATGCCCATCGACTTTGCGATCAGCAAAGTCATTAATCACACAACCCGCAGCTCGCATGAAGACCACACCAAGAATAAACACCACCAGAATTTTAGGATCTGGAATACCCTCTGCTGCGATGATCAACGCCCAAAGTGTTGGCCAAAGCAGCAGCAGAGTACCAATCGGCTTATCCATACGCATTAATTGCCAATAAGCGTGTGCTTTGTCAGCAGTCATTCCCGCTCTCCTTGGTATACATTGGCGCAGTTGGCAAAAAGAGTTCTGCCACTAACATCGGTTTGTGGTTCATCCATAATCTTGAACGGCGCGCTAGCATCTTCCCCTCAGGAGTATCAGCCCACCCCACTTGCAGCGCATCTCGCTTAACGTTTTCAGCACTAAACACAGTCAACCCAAGAGGAATGTCGCCCTGTTGAGATAAGTCATACTGCTGATCTTCCATAGAAGAAAGTGGAATCAACGTACGTCCTAATACCCAAGCTTCACCATCGCCTTTTAAGACGACTTTACGTAACAGGCAAGGCTCTTGCGCCAACAGTTCAATTTCTTGTTGATTCAAGTTCCCTGCTTTAACCATTTTATTATGTAGTAGGTCTACAGTAAGACCTTGGCAATAAGAGCCGAGTAATCGAGACAGTGAGCCTTGTTCCATGACCCATTTTTCAGAGTTTTGATTTGGAAAACTAAAGTTTGCTGGATCTTGCCAGCTCACTTGGCGCAGTGCAGATAAATAAAGCGCAATCAATTGATTCATACTAGTATTCAATAAGTAGCCTTATCGTCGTACAATAAAGCTTCGATCTGAAGTGTTAACCACCACATCGAGTACTTAACGCATTTTTATTACAAATAGATGCTCTATTGTAACAAGACTCAGGCGATTCGAGTATCGTGATTAGAAGAAAGAAAAGTTATAAATATGATTAAACGTTACCTAGCCCAAATATTTGTCGTTTGGACTTTGCTTGTCAGCTTACCCGCTCTTGCAGAAGAAGAAGGCGCACCTCAATTGGCTTACTTTACACTTGAGCCTGATCTCACCACCAATTTCTATACGAAAGGAAATAAGCTTAGCTATATCCAAGTTAGAATCGACATCATGGTCGCTAACCAAGCGGACTTAGCGACGATTGAATTGCACCAACCTTTGATTCGAGATGCTGTGATTGAACTGCTAGGCCAGCAATCGGAAGATACGATTACTTCACTGTCAGGTAGAGAAGATTTAAGAAAAACGCTTGTTGAGCAACTTAACTCGATTTTGCTTCCTGAAACGGGCAAAACGATTATTGCCGACCTGCTGTTTACCAAGTACCTCTATCAGTAACCGGTAATAAAAAAGCGGCTATCGCCGCTTTTTTTAATTCTTCTGCAGCCGGCTGGCATCGATCAAGCCGATGATCACTCCAGAAACGAGACCAGCTAAATGAGCGGTATTCGCTATCGCCATAAACGGCTGAACAAATCCCAATACTAACCACACCAGCATAAAACCAATCACAGGCTTAGGCATGCTTAACCCCAACTGCGGCGCTTTGTAACCAAGCATCCAAAGATAGCCCACTAACGCATACACCACTCCCGACAAGCCACCAAAGTTTGCGCCCTCAACCCAGTATTGGCCCGCGCCGGACAGCGCTGCAGAAACCACAAACAATTGCAGTAACTTACCAGAGCCCAAACGCTGCTCAATATCACCACCTAGTTGCCACCACCACAATAAATTGAAAGCAATATGCATAATAGAAAAGTGTAAAACCGCGTGACTTACCCAACGCCATAGCTGCCACTCTTGACCTGCAAAGGCTGGAAAGTGCAGCGCAGAAAATACGGCGTTGCCGGCTCCGAGTTGCTGCATTGTGAAAATAACGATACACGTCAGCATGATCACAAGAGTGAAAGGGCCAGCTTTAGCTTTGATCATCGAAAGCATGCTTGGTGAATGATAGCTAAAGTGATTAGTTCGACTCTCCGCCATCGTCCATGACGCGGCTTGATATTTGGTCGCTGATGGATCGCTGAGGAAATGTTGAAGCTCAGCTTCCGCTTCTACTTGGTGTTCGTCTTGGCTTAACCATAAGGCAAACTGACCACTTCCCTCCGGCATCATCTGAATATCGATATTGCGTGATGCCATATAGTCGATAAAAGCTTGCGCCATTCTAGGGTTGGTTAGGGTGATCAGTCTTACCATTCGCTTTTCCTATAGAGTACCAGTGTCAATCGGTAGCTCTGCTCGTTGCCAAGCTTCGAAGCCACCATCCACACTATACACTTGCTCGAAGCCTTGGTTAACCAAATATTGGGCGGCACCTTGACTGCTGATACCGTGGTAGCACATCACTAAGATAGGTTGTTCAAACTCCACCTCATTCATGAACTGCACCATGCTGTCATTGGTTAAATGATAAGCCGATTGTGAATGGGCAACAGCAAAAGACTGCGGGTCACGAATATCCACAAGCCTTGCTTCACCTTGCTCTAATAGAGCTTGAGCGCTCGTCACATCAATATGCTGAAACTGGTCCATTAACTTTCTCTCTACTGCTTTTTTTATTTGCTGGCATTGTAACCTATCCAGTGCTCAACAAGTACACGAGGTTAATAAGGTTATCCACCAGTGATCGTTTATTCACCATCTGTGGATAATATTGTGGATTACGTTGATAAAGTGTTTTTGATAATTTAGATCTACTATATGTAGTGATGATCCTTACTTTTTTGTGTGTAAAAGTAAAAGTATCCCCATAGGAGAAAGCGCTTGAATGCCTTTATTCACCCTGCTTTCTGACACCTAGCCAAGAAATTTACCACAGAGTTACCCACAGGCAGATACTCACAATACGATCCCAAAAAAGAACGTTAACAGTAAATTTTCGATCGGAAACAAAAAAGCCGAGATCATTTGATCTCGGCTTTCGATATTCTGCTTTAGGGTGCGAAAGGTTAGAAGTCGCCTACTGCTACCTTCAATTTTTTCATCGCATTTTTTTCAAGCTGTCGAATACGCTCAGCTGACACGCTGTAGGTCTCTGCCAGTTCTTGCAACGTTGACTTATTGTCGTCTAGCCAACGAGAGCGAACAATGTGTTGGCTACGCTCATCTAAACTCGACAGAGCTAAACTTAAGCGATTATTGGTATGCGCTTCCCAGTTTGAAGCTTCAACATTATCAGCTACATCAGACGCTTTATCTTCTAAATAAAGCACAGGGGCAGTGTATGAAGTCCCTGCATCGTCATCGTCAGTTGGCATTTCAAAGGTAGAATCTTGAGCCGCAAGACGAGATTCCATCTCACGCACTTCTGAAGGCTCTACACCTAGCTCTCTTGCTACTGTTTCAACTTCGCCGTTATTAAACCAACCTAAACGCTTTTTAGACTTACGTAGATTGAAGAACAATTTACGCTGGGCTTTAGTTGTCGCAATTTTTACGATACGCCAATTGCGCAATACATACTCATGGATCTCTGCTTTGATCCAGTGAACAGCAAAGGATACAAGACGAACACCCACTTCTGGATTAAAGCGTTTTGCCGCTTTCATCAAGCCGATATTACCTTCTTGAACCAGATCCGCCATTGGCAGACCATAACCAGAATAACCACGAGCCACATGCACAACAAAGCGCAAATGCGAAAGGATAAGACCTTTTGCCGCATCGATATCACCGTCGTAATGCAGTCTTTCAGCGAGTTCACGTTCCTCGTCAGCGGTCAGCATTGGGTAGCTGTTCACTTTGCGGATATAACTGTCTAAGCTATCTTGTGTAACTACAGCCATTGGGTACGCTTGGTTTGCCATTCAAATCCTCATCAATCTCTGATCTGGAGTTATTTTTAACCCAACAATCTTGAACCTAAAATGAACAGGTTTCAAGCAAGGGAAAGTAATTATGCATAAACAAAATGTATAAACAAGTAAAAGTACACGCTACCGTGTACTTTTCATGAGTATGACAAGGGGAAACTAAACTGGTTCAATTTCTTTTAAATGTCTTTGTGCAGAAA
>Ga0209379_10000889_pt1 | contig 21441 bp, 27 predicted proteins | sample tdDd001_FD_187124 | JGI IMG/M metagenome (GOLD analysis project Ga0209379, IMG submission 187124) | Marine sediment microbial communities from the Atlantic coast under amendment with organic carbon and nitrate - tdDd00.1 (SPAdes)... | ecosystem: Environmental > Aquatic > Marine > Coastal >...
GACATAAGAGGTGTTGTGCGTGTTCAATGTGGGATTATATATAAATTTAGTTTGCCAGTTCAGCTTTGAAAAGAGGAGAAAATGAGTACTTACGAAGATATATTAAAAAGAAGAAGTATTCGCAACAATACAGATAAACCGGTGGACAAAGAAGTATTAGTGAAACTTCTAAAAGCTGGAATGGCAGCCCCTACAGCATGTAATAATCAGCCATGGGAGTTCGTAGTTGTCACAGAAGCAATTGAAGAATTAAGAAGCAAACTCTATCATGGAAATTACAACGCTCCCGCAGCAATCGTAGTTTGTGGAAATATGAAACTAGCAAAAGGTGGATTAAAAAGATATTAGGAGCGTTATGATCAAGATCGAAAACATAAGAGTAGGGCCAAAAACTTAAAGTATTTGTAGACTTTTAATATCTGAACGTAAAAGAGTGATTCCAAACATTCCTCCTGAGTTTCTATTGACTTGAGGGAATGATTTAAACTGAAATGTATAGATTCCTAAGTCTTCACATATTACTAGTTAATCACTCCACACTCGTCAAATGTGATGGATTTTATTTTTTTGCGAAAATGGCTTTTATTAACTCTAGAAGGCCATAAATAATTAATAGAGATATCAGCACTGAAAAATAATATCCGGTTGTTAATAATCCTTGTAAATATCCTTCAGGTTGAAGTCTCACGATAGTTACATCTATAATTGTCATTAATGCTATACCGATCATTCCAATCAGTATCACAAGAAAGCTTTTTTTGTAACCGATTGATTTAGTATCAGCATGTCGACGACGAATTTTATCAATTTGATTACCAAGTTCAGACAAACTTTGGTCTTTTCTCAGGTTTTCAAGAAATTTTATAATACTCATATATTCACATCCAATCATAGTATTCACATTAAATTTATATCATGTATGTTGATGGATATACAATTAAGAGATCGTAACAATAGTGAAAAAAGTTCATGATGAATAGTTCTATATGGGTATGGTGTAGTCAATAAATGTTAATTTAAACAGCTGTGGCTCGTTCTGTACTAAAGTGTGACAGAAACTGCACTTATTATAGGAGCATGCAATCATGACAGTCTGAAGTATTGCAAAGTGGTATTGTGTATGTGTGGACTATTAAATCATAAAATAATAAGAAGCTGCGGTAATGAGTTATTAAAATCGATAATGAGGATTAGTTTGGCGTAAATGATGATGACAATATATTAGGATGATTCGACATCACATTACCGGCGAACTTTTCAAAAGGTTTGATTAAAGTCCTCCAAGAGAGAAAGAATATAGCTCACTCCGACCCAATTTTGCATTTCAAGAAATTTAAAGTATAGATTTGCTTTTGTCATAAGTAAGTACAGCTGAAGTCTTGTATTTATATATAAATTATACGAACGAGGTATACTTGCGAAGATGTGTATACAAATGCTCAATGTCACTAACGGTCTGTATTATGGTAAACTTGTCTTAGTGACTAATAGTTATGTAAGATCTGAATGAAGCTCAAGTTTTAAGATTGATGTTGAACCTTAGCTGCAATAATAGTATCAGGTTATCATCTAATAAATAGCTGGAGGCGTGTTAAATGGCATCGTGGATAATACATTTAGCTATAGCAGTAAAAGTATCAGATGTTTTTGACTTAAATAATAATAGATTCTACTTAGGTAATTTACTACCTGATTCAACACTTGGACGTAGAATAATTAAAGAGAAAACACATTTTAGAACGGAATTTAGTTTCGATAATATTTCGAATAGTACTGATGTTAAATATTATGATTACAATAAATTTTTGCACAAATACCAAGGTAAGATATTCGATGATTTGCATCTGGGATATTTTGCTCATTTGTTTGCAGATGAAGTTTGGGCACATAAAATATATGAAAAGTATATGCGTGATGAATATGGGAATAAAAAATTAGATCAGCAATCAAACTATTATCATGATTATGACATTCTGAACGAGATTGTGTTTAAAAAATATGATCTAAATGTATTAGAAATTTTAAATGGAATGCGTACGGTTCATCTTGTAAATGAAATAGACGAAATTGAGATCGATGACATTCCAAGAATATATCAGTCTTTGACTCAGTACTCAAAAGAGACATATGAAGATGCGACTCTAGTGCTTTTTGATGAAGAAGATATTTTAGAGTTTATTGAGTATACAGCAGATGAAATTGTGAAAGCAATTATGGATAGAGGATTAAGAGAGAAGAAATAGATGTAATTTTTAATCACAATTACTCGATTACACCATATAATTGCTTGGCTGTATCTATCATTCCCCTTTCGTTGAGATTGAAATGAATTGGGGAATTTTTACTAGGTATCATATGCTAAAATATAGAAAAGAATAAAATTAGTGGATAAAATGTGAGTCCTAGAACTTGCACTATAAGTTCCTCATAAAGTCTGCTTATTTTAAGAAGAATCAAAATAAATTTCTATCATTGGAGTTTGTATGCATATTAAGGATTATAAACGTATAGTAATTGTTGGTAACAATGGCAGTGGGAAGAGTTATTTAGCTAGAGAACTGGCTACTATCACCCACTTACCTTTAGTACATTTAGATTGTAAGTATTGGAAACCAGACTGGACACATCCAAACAAGTCAGAGTGGGAAAAAATCCAACATGAATTGGTATCAAAACAAGAGTGGATTATGGATGGAAATCATACAAATACGCTAAATATCCGTCTAGAAAAAGCAGATTTAGTTATATTTGTTAATGTCAACCGCCTAACATGTTTCTTAAGTGTGATCATGCGAAATAGAAGGAAAAGGTCGGATATACCAAGATATTTAAAAGTCATATACAATAGAGCCTTTTTAAAATTCTTATGGGGACTGATGAAATTTAACAGTGAAAGAAAACCATTGATTCTTAATCAAATTCAAAACACCCCATCGATTCGTGTGCTACATATTCGCGGTAGGAAAGATATGAGAAGATTACTTAGAGAATGGAGTACTACGTAATAAACTCATGTCCGTCAATGGAAATGATGATCTTTAACTTAAAAATAGGAAGAAGTCTATGATATTTAAAAGAATTCTAGAGTTAGTAATAGGTAAGAAGAATAAAAAATATTTGAATAAGTATCTCCTTATGATAGTGGTAATTCATATATTCAATAAAATAACGACTGAATTAGTTAAAGGGAATGTAGTTGATTTATCTTCAGTCCTTGAACTTGTATGGATAACCTTAGCTGTTCTGATACTTGGTTTTCGCATATGGATTGGAATTTTTGAAGGAACACAGAAGTTTTGGATAAAAGTACTGAAAATTGAGATATAGCATGTAAAAGGGGAGTCTAAAATTTGTAAATGTCTAAACATATAAAGAATGGGCAGAAGATGGTAAGACTTATAAATGGTGTTAGTTGCGCAGGTAAATCTACATCATCAAAAGAAGTTCTTATTGAAAATAACTAGGATTATTCATCGAAGAGAAATGAGTTGCTGAATCTGTAAGTTAGCTATGGGATTAGTAAAATAGGATAAAGATGTTGAAGAGGTAGAAGGTATGTCCCTGAATAAAATAATGACAAATGACTTCTATATTTACATTAATCAACTGCAACCTAGTCAATTGTTCATTAATGAGAAAAAATTAAAGTCTGTTCAAAAGTGGATCGATCCAAAGAATCATAATTATGATGCTGTGCCAATCAAAGAGTTTGGTGAAAAAATAGTATTAACCGATGGACATACAAGAACCTTGAGTGTTTATATGTCTGGCCAATCACATATAAAAGTTCATTGGGATCATGATGAATTAGATACTGATTTGTACTTAAAATGTATTGATTTATGTTTGCATAACAATATTACAAGTATTCTAGACCTTAAAGATAGAGTGTTGACTGACGAAGACTATACAAAAAAGTGGATAAATCTATGCCGGTCACTAGAAGTCTGATATCTGAGAAACTATATCTTTTAAATTAAGTAATTAGAAATTACAGGAGTGTCGTATGAAACAGTTAATTATTATTTCTGATATGGAAGGTGCATCTGGTATTTTTGAGACTAATTTTAATGAACTCCGAGTTGGAACAGAGGAATGGAATAGTCACGGGAGAAGCAAATTAACATCAGATGTTTTAGCAGTTTGTGAAGCTGCTAATGAGTTTGGTATAGACGAAATCTTATACTATGACAGCCATTACGCGGGAGAAAAGCAATTTAATACACTTTTAGAAAGACTACCTTCAAACGTAAAAGTTTTTAATGTGCCCGATCGACGTTTTTATTGGCGTAGAATTAGGGGACAAGCTGAATGGGAACCATTTGGAATAGTTACAGTTGGTCAGCACTCCCGAAATGGTGAAGATAATGCATATTTTCCACATACTATTCAGTCGCCGCCAATTGAGAGTTACTGGATCAACGATATACATATAGCTGAAATTGGCTCATCCGTTTTAAATTTTATGGGAACCAAGTATATAGCAAACATTGGTTGTGCGTCTAGTGAGAGGGAAGCAAAGGAGTTATCGAAAAGTGTGCATCACATAACTGTTAAAAACAAAAGTATGGGTTGGGAACCGAGCTCTAACGAGACATTTGAGATAATAAAAAATGGAGTGTTTAACGCTCTAGCTCAAACTGATAACATTGAACCTGTTAGTATGAATCCACCCTTTAAGTTTAGGTTAAGGCTGTGTGAAGGTTATTACTTTGATAATGTTGAAGAATTTGCATGGAAAGGACATTTTGATAAGCGAGAAGCTTTTTGGCAAGCACCAAGTTTTGAAATTGGATCAGAGATTTTCAACCATGTAAGAGAGCATATTATGGGAGGTTTATAATGATTGAATATGTAAATGAAAAATCGAAATTAGAAGAATATGAAATGCCAGGCTTCTTTGTAGGGTGGCCAAATCCGCCATCGGAGATGACCTTTCGAAAAATGCTAAATAAAAGCCAGTACATATGGCTTGCTATTGAGAACAACAAGGTAGTTGGTTTCATAAACGCAATTTCAGATGAAACATTAGCAGCATATATCCCTCTTCTTGAGGTATTACCAGAGTATAAAGGGCAGGGGATAGGTAGTAAACTTGTTGAGCAAATGTTTGAATCCTTGAGTGGACATTACATGATTGATATAGTTTGTGATGATGATGTAGTGCCATTTTACAATAGGTTTGATATGTATAATGCAAATGGGATGATAATAAGAAATTATAATAGGCAATCAGGTATCGAATAGCTATTGAAAGCTAGTTGGCTATACTAAAAACGAAATGAAATGATAATTTGCTCTCTGTTTCTAATAAGAAATAGGGGGTTAATTTGATTATGATAAATTATGGTGGAAAATTCAAAGTTTTGTTGACAGTATGTAACAGGCAACATATACTGTACTTAATTCGTTAAATAAAATTTAACGTTAGTATATTTTTATCGAAATGTAGTTAATCTGTATAAAACCGAAAGGTGGAATGAAATGATCAAATTCGAGACATGTTTAGACAATTTAGATTGGGAAAAACTTGTTGACCTATATGACGAAACAGATATGTGCATAGGCCTTGGAAGGAAGCGCGAGACCGCGAAAATACGTAGAGCCTTTGAAAAAAGCTACAAAGTAGTAATGGCACTGGACTCTGGAAGGATTGTTGGAGCTGGAAGAATGATATCAGATGGTGAATGTTACGGTTGGATCCATGATATGGCTGTCCTTTCATCATACAGGAAACAAAATATTGGTAAATCAATTATCGAGAAATTATTAGAAGGGGATGAAAATCTTTTAATAGGATTAACGTCATCATTTGAAGCTGTTGATTTTTACACGAAAATTGGATTTAACAAACATAAAACTGCTATGGCTAAATACCCTGGACGTTCTGATTATCTTTATTATTAAAAAAGTATAAGCCCATACATTATTTTTACTTTTTCAATCACTCCCTAACTCAATCATGAGTTGGGGATTTTATTTTCTGTTTATGTTAAAATATTGAATATAAATAAAAAAAGGTATGTGGGTGAAGTGTTCAGTTGGATGTGTAATGTGACTTTAATAAAGGGCTAGAATAAATGACTTTAACAAAGGAGAATTCTAATGAAAAAAAAGACTTTACTTGGTGTTATCCTGTTTCTGATTTTAGGTCTTAGTACTTTTTACATCTACTTATTTGAGTATCCTGTTAATGCATCATCAACAGATTTCAAGGTTTCTAGAGTTGAGGTTGTTGAGGATAAGGTTAATGTAGATGTAACTGCAACACAATCAAACATTGTCTTTAAAAAGTTTCACTTTGATACTGTTCATGATGAACTTCAGATGAAGATTGTAAAAGTGAAGAAAGAGTCGTTTAGACATAATGGCATACATGGAAGTTTTGAGTTGTTTGGTTATGATGGACATATGAACGCAATTAATCGCATAGTTATTAAGTATGAAGATGAAGATCTAGTGATCTGGGAACGCGAGTAGGGGAAGAATGATTAGGTTTATTATAAACTCAGTTAGCAAACTCAGATAATTAATGTATCAAATCTAATGAAGACTACCATTCAAAACGGAGGGGAACATGTCATTAAACTGTATAGAAAAGTACATAATCAATATCAAATACTATTTTGAGTATTAATGTAATACTATTAGTTAAAACTACAGTGTATTAATTGAGTCCCTTTTGTAGAATCCGCTGTAAACAGGTGGAAACACATAAGGCGTGATGAAGGCTGCTGTAAGGGTATAAAGTAGAATACGACTAATCAATGGCATTTAAAAATTATAGAGGTGTATTTATGCAGTCAAAAGTTCCTAAGTATAAGGTTATTGGACAAGGGCATCCAATATTGTTAGTACAAGGTGGTCCAGGATTCACTAGCAAATCGTGGGGGGACTTTCCAAATCATTTATTGTCTTTGGGATTTCAATGTATTATCTTTGATCATTTTGAACCTGAAATAAAGGATAAAAATGATGACGAAAACCTTTCTGAGAAATATAGCTTGGACCTACTCATTCATGAAATAGAACATGTTCAGTCAAGTTTAGGTTACGAAAAGTTAGACATATTCGCCCACTCATTTGGTGCTTATGTCGCTTTAAATTACGTGAGAAAACACCCTGAAAGATTTGGAAAAATAATTCTGTGTAGTCCCGCCCCTTTAGATATAAAGTACATTGCTGAAATGACTGAAGAAGTCTCACAGAGGTTAGAGTACTTGGGTGACAAAAGAGTGAAAATTGAAGACCGTATAAACAACAATGATTTGGAAGTATTCAAATCAAATGTTAAAAATTCATTTAAAGCTCAGATTTTTAATGCATCCAAGGCAAATACCTTTGCAAATTTAGTGTTTCATGAAAGTACAGATGTTAGAACATTTATGAACCTGTATAAACAAGTATTTGGTCAGTATCTCGAGCAAATAAAATCAATAGATATTAGAATGGAACTAAACCCGCTCATTATCCATGGTAAAGATGACCCCCTTCCGGTTACATCAAGTATTGATATAAAAGAAAGACTTGGTGGAAGTCATGTCAAATTAATTGAAGAATGTGGTCATTTCCCAGCTATCGAGCAACCAGTTCACTTAAGTATTATTCTTAAAAAATACTTGTTGGAAATTCGTAATCAGAGGGCTTAATTATTGTGTACAATTAAGATTAGTATAGACAATAGCTTTTTATTTTCCAAAATTAGAATCTTCTAAATCCAGTAAGTATATATCATCAACTTTGTCAGTCATCAATCTGTGTGCATCAATCAAAGCTTGATTGTAAATCATAGGTCCAACGGTGTTTAAGATAAATTCTAAAAGAAGTTCTGCATTGAGGCCTGTTAGAGTATGTTCCTGCTCATTTTCAAAATAAGTTTGAAGATCATATATAACTTGCTCATGAATCCGTTCAGTTAACTTAATTTTACTCATTTTGTGTCCTTTCAAGTCTTGTATAAATATCTTAGCTAAGATTAGTATAATCTCATTTAAACTAAATTAATAGACTTGAAGTTTTCAGAACATCTGTTCTATAATAGGAGGGAACTATGAATGCTGAAGTAAAAGTTAAGTATGAAAGTTATCCCGAAAACATAAAGCCACAGCTTTTGTCTATGCGTGAACTAATACTTGAAACTGCTGCTGAATATGAAGTTCAAGATTTACGTGAGGCTTTAAAATGGGGAGAACCAAGTTTTATATGTAAAGGCGGAAGTACCGTTAGATTGGACTGGAAGGAAAGGACTCCAGAAAAGTATTATTTATTCTTTATCTGTCAGACTAAGTTGGTTGAAACATTTAGAGAGTTGTATAAAAATCAGTTAGACTTTGAAGGTAATCGAGCGATCGTTTTAGATATAAATCAAGTTATACCGAAAAAAGAGATAAAACACTGTATTTCATTAGCACTTAGATACAAATCGCTAAAAAATTTGGACCTTTTAGGTGAATAACTGAGGGTGAGTTCAAATTGTTTGTAGTGATCACATTGTGCTTAATATTTGAGGTGTTGGATTTAGACGTTATCCACTTGTCTTTGAAGCACCACATATTTAAACCAGTAAATCATAGTATCTAGAATAAATATATCAACTGACAGTAGCCGGAGGTTTACATGTATTGTTTCATGGATGGCAACACTAAAACAGACAGTAATATGAGGGTTCCATGGTGGAGTTTTGGAAAAGTGGTCTTAGCAACTGCAGTCATGAAACTCGTTGAGACTGGAAAACTTGATTTAGATAAGAGTTATTTTAAAAATGCAGGTACTTTGGAACAAGTATTAAGACATGAATCTGGTTTCCCAGATTACTATAGTAGTCCAGTATATCATCAGGCAGTTAATAGTGAAGTCGAACCGTGGGATTATACGACACTTATTGAAAAAACAAACACACAAGAGATGATTTTTGAAGCGGGAAAAGGGTGGATGTACTCCAATATAGGTTATTTTCATATTCGCCAACTCATTGAGCAGACGTTTGGATCGTCATTACAAGAAGCTTTAGATGCGCTCATATTTGAACCCTTAAAGATTAATGGCGTAACTGTTGCAGAGGATCAAGACCAGTTAGATAAGGTTTCACATATAAGGCAGGGATATAAACCGAAATGGCTTTATCACGGTTTATTAGTGGGTACATTAGAAGATGCATGTAGATTTCTTCATAATTTAGCTAAAGGTAATATCATAAGTCTTGATACTTTGGATAAAATGAGGGTTGCATACAAAATTCCTTTTGACATTGGAAATCGACCTTGGAAAGAACCAGGTTATGCACTGGGGTTAATGACAGACGAATCGAGTGGTAGTTTTGGACATACAGGAATGGGACCTGAAAGTATAATAGCAGTGTATCATTTCCCCAAACAAGAGTGTACGATTGCTGTGTCCTCTGAAACTGACAACCAGGGCATAGTCGAGTTTGAGTTAGAGAAGCTTGTAAAAAATGTATGATTCTTAAGCAAATTAATTAAGTTCATATTGATAATTCGGTTGCCAACAAGCCCTTAATTTTACATAATTAGGGGCTTTTTATTACTCAAAATGATACAATGGATTAAATTGATGTAATACAAAATATTGTGGATCACAAGAAAAATGGAGAAGTTAATCACAGATACACAGTTAGGTATATCATGAGAGTGATATTTTTCAAACTCTGATCTGTGCATTTGAACTATTTGAGGTATTCAATAAAGTAACTGAGTATTTATACATTCCAAATACCAATTAAAAGGTTGGTGAACTTACTTATGACAATGAAAAAGATATTTCTAATTGTAATGTGTTTGCTTCTAGCATCAGTACCTGTATTCGCAAATAGTATGGCACCAACGTCTATTCCTGGAAAAGCAGGTGTGTTTGTAGATAAAGAATCGGGTGTGGAGCTGGTTAAAGAAACAATAAGAGTAAACATAGATGAAAAACTGGAAAAGACTCAATATATTGTTGAATACCACTTTAAAAATGTGAGTTCTGGCCCCATTGAAACCCCGATTTGGTTTTTTAAAAAAGGGTACTCTAATTCTTATGATTTTGAAGTATATGTTAATAATAAAGAGGTTAAGAGCAAACCTGTGGATCTTGCTTTAAACGAAATTGTGAATTGGAGTCCAAAAGAGGACTATGAGTTTATCGATCCTTTAACTAATAGTGGTTTTGACTCAGGCGTATACAAATATAGCGGTCAAGAAATTTTTGTTTCTGAGTTTATCTTAGAAATGGAACAGTTGCAAGAAGTTATTGTTCTAGTGGAGTATGAGGTCTGGAATGGATATATATCAAACAGAGTTACAGATTACATATATGACATTAAACTATCAAGTTATATGTTAAGTCCAGCAACCTTTTATGAAGGAAGCGGGCCAGTAGATATAATCATAAATACACCACCTAAGACCATTTTAAAATCAAATTTAGAAATGACAAAATTAGATGGTCAGACCTATGAAGTCAAAGACTATAATCTAAAATCGACTGAAGATTTATACTTGTCCTTTACTCGAAAACCAGGCATAACTGAACTTTTCGCTCAAGACAAGATAGGTTTTAGAATCAGGTTATTGGCACTTCAAATACTTATATTACTTGGATTTGTTCGGAGTAAAGATAAAAAGTTGAGAAGAAGAATGAAATGGATTTTAATCGCTTCAATATATATACATCTTAGAACTGCTGGATATGCAGTTATGTACTTATTCTGGATATTGATTCCACTCACACTTTTTTTACTTTATAAATATAGTGTTGAAATGATAGCTGATACTAAGAGCTGAGGATCAGTTCCAAATGGACGTGATAATATTATTTTGGAGGTATTCAAGTGATTGAAAACACAGTCGGATCAGTTATTGAATTCGGAAAATACAAGTGGCGTATTCTTGATATACAAGACCAGCTGGCTTTAATTGTCACAGAACATATTATTGACCAACAGCCTTACAATAATCGGCCAGGTGAAGTTACTTGGTCAAACTGCTCTTTAAGAGCACATCTAAATGAGGTGTTTTATGAGCAGTTTTCGCTTGTTGAACAGGCTCGAATTGTGCCAGTCTTAAATAAAAATATGGATAATCAGTGGTACGCATCGACTGGTGGTGGTGAAACACTTGATAAGGTGTTTTTACTGAGTATTGAAGAAGTTGTTTGTAAGTATTTTGGTGACAGTCGATACAACCTTGAAAACAAAAGTCCTAAACAACGGTACTGGTTTCAGAAAAAAGATGTTAACAATGTAAAACGCCAGGTTGCATTTGAAGGAGACAGTTGGTGGTGGTGGCTTAGATCACCTGGACGAGATAACAAAAGAAGTGTATATGTTCATGGAGATGGAAACATTGGTATCCAAGGAAATGGAACATATCGTTATAGCAGCAAAACTATTCATCCTAAAACAGGGAGCAACTGCGGAGGTGTTAGACCTGCTATGTGGATCAAAATGGAAGAATAAATAGTAAGTTGACACTTTGCAACTCGACACCCACTTCACAGCATAAAAGGAGCATATAATGATTAGATATCCACAACCACTTAAACGTGGTGACACAATAGGTATAACGGCAAGCTCTGCTGGTGTAACAGGCCCATTCTCTGAACGATTGGACCAAGCAATTTTAAATTTCGAAAGACTTGGCTTTAAATGTGTTGAAACTAAATCAGTAAGAAAACAGAGTAAACTCGCTAGTGCTTCTCCTAAAGATCGGGCAAAAGAATTTATGGACTTATATACGAATGAAGACGTTAAAATCATAATTCCACCATGGGGTGGATCTTTCCTGATTGAGATCTTACCTTTTATCGATTATGAGTTAATCAAGCAAATTGGACCAAAGTGGTTATTAGGATTTTCGGATACGAGCTTATTGCTGTTTTCATTTCTGACTAAGTTAGATTTTGCAAGTGCTCATGGCCCTAACGCCCTGGATTTTGGTGCTGATCCAGTACATGAGTCTGTTTTAAATACTCTAAGTGTTTTAGGTTCAAATGGCGAAAGTGGAATAACTCAATATCAGAGCGAACTGTTTCAACAAGAATGGAAGTCCATAGCTGACAACAGTTTTGTTCCATATAATCTAGAAGGAAAAACTACATGGAAGTCACTAGAAAATGTAGTAAATCAAGAAATTGAAGGCAGACTAATTGGAGGTTGCTTAGATGTAATCTGCAAATTAATTGGAACCCCTTTTGCATTGGTAGAACCATTTATAGCCCGAAACAAGGACAAAGGATTTATATGGTACTTCGAAAGTTGTGACATGAATGCAGCAGATATATCAATTACACTCACTCAAATGGAAATGAATGGCTGGTTTAATCATTGTAATGGAATTATGTTTGGTAGGTTAGAGGGATACTCCGATGTTAATGATTATACTTTTAAAGATACATTAAAAAAGTTAAATGATAGCGTAAATGTTCCTATTATTTATGATATTGATATAGGTCATATTCCTCCACAAGTAACTTTGATCAATGGAGCATTTGCAAAAGTAAAACTTAACAAAGGTTTAGGTGAGATCACCCAGTTTTATAGATAGGGAATTGTATGTTCTAACATTAAGTTTTTTAAAATGAAACAACTAACTAACTTTAGATCTGAACATACACATTGGAAAGAGTGTGTATTCGTTCGCATGTTATTTTATAATCATATAGGAGAACGATATGAACATTGGTCCATTTTTAAGAGAGTTTGAAAACAAACGTATGAATATGAAGCTTGAGAACATAATTGTTAAGGACCGGCTCACGTCTAAGACCAGTGGCTTTTCATTAAAAGCTTTTTTTATACAATTAACGCTCGGGTTTGTAGGTTTGGGTGTAATGTTTATGTTAGACCCAGTCGTAAAAGCTTTCAAAGAGGGTGGGGGAAATAGCCCTTTAGCTTTCTGGGGATACTTGTTATCTGGAATTTGTGTCGTAATAGGTTGTTCAGCAGTGTTTGATTTAATAAAAAAGATCCTTAGATTATGATGTAGAGATACAAGTTTTTAAAGGAGCAGATGTTTCTTGACTGAGTGTATAGGAAAGAGGTCAACCGTGAGTATAGACGATAAGTACATAGATTTACATATGCATAGTACGGTATCTGATGGAACTTGGGATGTTGAGGAAATTGCGAGGATGATAAAGTCCAGTAATGTAGGCATATATTCAATTACAGATCATGACAACATAAGTGGTGTTTTAGATGGTGAAAAGTATGCACATCAGAATGGGCTCAATTATATACATGGTGTTGAAGTGTCATCTTCTTTAGATGGTGACTGGGAACATGTACTGGCCTACGGTGTTGATGTAAAAAATGAAGCGCTCAATAAACTCTTGAAAGAAAACAGAGAAAAAATACGAGATAAAGATAGTTTTTCTGTTAAACATTTAGAGCGAATTGGGTTTTCAGTCTCCCATAATGAGTTTGAGTCTTATGACTATGATATACAACGTGGGGGATTTAAAGTGCTAAATTACTTGATCGACAAAGGTATCTGTAAGGATGTACATGAGTTTTTCTCCATGTTTGCTGACATACCTGAAGTCGTTGGTTTTCCTGTGTATAGGGAGATGAATCAAGTTGTTGATGTAATTAAAGCTGCTGGAGGTGTTCCTGTTATTGCTCATCCATTTTATACGACGGGAGAAGTTGAAGATCTTCAAGGACGTCTTAAACGATTCTCACAGATGGGTATAGAAGGAATTGAGTGTTTTCACCCTAGTCATGATATTCAAGTAGCTAAAGCATGTATGGATTATTGCAAACGTAATGATTTATCGATGACTGTTGGTTCAGACTGTCATGGATTTTTTGCGCCAAGAAGGAAAATTGGTATGCATTCAATAAAAGTTAGTGATATTTCAATTGGAAAACTTAGAAACTATATATTATAGACGATGACTGTTTCAGAAAATGAGGGATATATGGACATAAGAGTCAAAGCGCTCGCGCATACAATAATTTCTTATTCCTGTAAGATAAAAAAAGGTGACAAAGTAATTATTGATGTGTTAGGAAATGGTGTTAGTCCTCTCATAAAGGAGCTTGTTAAAGGCATATTAGAGGTTGGCGCAATTCCAACAACCAAAGTAACCGATCCAAGTATCCTAAGAGAAAGCCTAATTGGAATGACTAGAGAAATGGCGGAGTTATGGTTTGAACATGACTATAATAGATTGATTAATACCGATGTATATATCATGGTGAAAAGTCTAGAAAACCATTCCGAGTTAAGTGATGTTCCAGACGAAAAACTAAAAATTTATGCCAAATACTATTTGGACAAAATAAATTCCCATATTGTGAATAAAACGAACTGGATATCAATTAGATATCCAAATGAGTCAATGGCTCAATTAGCAAATATGAGTTATGAAGCTTTTGAGGCATATTACTATTCAGTTTGTAATATGGATTATGGAGAATTGTCACTGGCAATGGATTATTTAGTTAAACTCATGGAGAAAACAGATAAGGTTCATATAATAGGCAGTGGAACCGATGTACACTTCTCAATAAAAGATATTCCAGTTCATAAATGTGATGGTAAGATTAATTTACCCGACGGAGAGGTATATACTGCGCCGGTTCGTGGTTCAATAAATGGATATGTTACTTTTAATGTCCCCTCCATTTATAATGGTATAAGCTTTGAAGGGGTAAGACTTGAGTTTGAGAATGGAAAAATCGTGGATGCATACTCGAACAAGACAGAGCAATTGAATAATATACTGGACACAGATGATGGTTCACGTTATATAGGAGAGTTCGCACTTGGTGTAAATCCAAAGGTCAAAAGACCAATGAAGGACATTCTATTTGATGAAAAGATAGGTGGTAGTTTTCATCTGACTCCTGGATTTTCATATGATGATGCTAGTAATGGTAATCAGTCTTCTATCCACTGGGATATGGTAAGTATTCAAACTGAAGCGTACGGTGGCGGAGAAATATATTTTGATGGTGTACTCATCAGAAAAAATGGAAATTTTATTGCAAAAGAGCTTCAAGTTTTAAATGTATGATTTATTAAACCAACATATGCTGGCTAATAGAAGTGGAAAAATACAAAAATTGTGTTTCTCATTTTATTACAAGGACATGGGTCAGCTGGTTTTTTACTTAATCCTTACGAAATTGTTTAATAGTAAAATTACGAAAAGAATAAAAAGCCTGCATGTAGCAGGCTTTTTTTAGTTCCATGAGAACCACTTATACTTAACATCATTTAGATAGAATAATTCAAAAGCATCTTCATTGCCTTTATACATTTTACTTGCTGAAGGATTAGACTCAATAAATTTTTCAACCACAGATCTATCCATTTCAAAATTGATTTCACCTCGAACTCTTAAACTTTCACCAGTTTTTGCTGTGGTGATAAACTCAATGTGTTTATTTGTTTTTAACTGACCATAAATATCCTTAAAGTTAGCTGTCCCAAACTGGATATTACCCTCATCTGAAACCATAATTGCAAAGCCGCGTACGAATGCATGTCCATGTTCATCTGCTGTTGCTAGATATCCAAAGTTGTTTTCTTGTAAAAAGTTTATTTCTTTGTTCATTTTTTTCTCCTTTATGAGCCAATGATTGGCATTGATCGAATGTGTTTGTTTTCAAGTGCTTCTTTTAGAATATATTTTGCAATATTTTTTCTTGAGATTCTCCAACCCAGTTTATCTTCACCAAAACTGACTTTTGCCTCAGCAGTTTCTTCGTCTACAGGCATCATAAATCTAACTACAGTCCAGTTTAGTTGAGATTGTTTAATAACATTACCCACGGACACCGTTTCTTTTATAGCATGTGGGTACAAACTTTTCCCAATGAAAGGTCCAATAGTTGTATATGATGTTTTTTTGTCTTTTTCAAAACGAATACTTGGAGTTCCTATTGTTAGAAATCTTTTAATATTATTAATTTCCATTGCCTTCATAATATTAATGTGTCCTTCAAGGATTGGGAAAGTGTTGTAACTCTTATCCATAGACGATCCCAGTGTACTCAAAACAATTTCTGAACCTTTTACAAAGTCAATTATTTTGCTGAATTCGTTTAAGTTGCCTTCTGTAATAGAAAGATTTTTGTGACTTAAAGTGAGTTTGTTTTTGTTTCTTACATAAACTTTAACTTCATGATTATCGTTAAGTGCTAATTGTAATAAGTGTTTTCCTATGCCACCAGTGGCACCAAATATTGATATTTTCATATTGCCTCCTTTGTTCTTGGGTACATTGTAATTCGTCTTAAAAGCTAGTACAATGGATGATAATAAGGCGGGTGTTAAATAATGAACAGATGCCTATAAAATGGTGATTAACTATACAAATAAAGGGGTTTATCAATATGAATAAAGAGGATTTCCGAGTTAGAAGAACAAAAAAATCAATAAAATCTGCCTTCATGGCATTAATGAATGAAAAAGCATATGCCAAAATTTCTATTAAAGAGTTAACGGAAAAGGCCGTTGTGAACAGAAACACTTTTTATCTGCATTATCTTGATAAAGATGATTTGTTAGATAAGATCATGAGTGAGAGTTTGCAGAAAATGGTAGACAGTATGCAATCAAATCAGATCGACCAGCTTTCTGATTTGACCTATGATGTGTTTTATCAACTTGTTCATAATCAGTTTCGCGCAGTTGAAGAGGATCTCGATTTTTTCCGTTTAGTGTTTGAAGATGACAGTATTCCATATTTGCAGTCTAAGTTTGCTAATGTCATTAAAAATCACATGAGTGGGGGATATAGATTTAATGATTTGCCCAAATTAAAACAAGCCTACATTGAATACTTATCATCTGGCATTGCAGGTCTAATAAAGTTCTGGTTGAAGAACATCGATAATTTTTCTAGTGAGGATATGACATCTATCGTCATTGATATCTATTCAAAAGATGTGTTAGACGTATTAAGAAGGTTAGAAGACATATAAAGCGTTAGATGTATAATTTGAACCTAATGGATGAGTGAATTAGTAATTAGCCCTTGTTTTTACATAATAAGGGTTATTTTGTCTCACAAATGATACAATTAGAAAATAGGATAGGGTGAAATAGTTTGTAGGGATATCTACGATTGTTAATGGAGAGGTATATGGAAAAATACAAAGGCACCATTCAAGTTTGTATGGAAACACGAAAACTAGATGTCAATTTATCAATGGAGTTAAATGTCCAGAAAGATTCTCATAACCTGACATTTTATTTACCAACCGAGACTAAGATTCACAATGTCTTTTCTGAACTACCATTAGAATATACACTAACCGAGGACAAAGATTGGTGTCCTCTTGTCAGTGGGGATAAAAAATTATGTGTAACACTTCCAAAGGGTAGAGTTGATGAAAAGTTGGTCCTAAATGTGGATTACACCTCGTGGATTACAAATATACCTGAAGGCGGAATGAATCAGTTTGACAAGGATATTATGGAAATTGGCGTGTATGTTCCCTGGTTTCCACTACAAGCCCATTTCCCAGAAACCGTTTTTGATATGACCATTAAAAATACAGATTTGACATACGTAGGTTCATATAAAATTAAAAATACGCAAGATGTTCAACTTAAATCGCCCAATGCATCTGTAGGATATCCTCTAATTGCATCTAAGGATTTTAATAATAAGATACATAAATTAAAGGTGTTTAATTCAGAAATCAGCGTTTATTATACGCATAAAGTTCAAAGTCATATTGTTGATGAACTTGTTAGCAGTATAGGTAAAATAATAAAGCTGTATTCAAACTTGTTTGGAGAAACTAGCTTCGAGTCTCTCCACATATACTTGTCACCAAGGCAGAATACTGACGCAGGTGGTGGATATTGTAGACCAGGATTAATCGTTTTGCCATGCGGTGAAAATACAAGTACATCTATTAAATACTCAGTAAATGAAGATTTATATATGTATAAGTACTTAGCCCATGAACTAGGTCATTTATGGTGGAGTTCAGCCAATGTGGATAGCTGGGAAAACTGGTTAAATGAATCATTTGCCGAGTTTTCTTGTTTGTTGGCGATAAGAGATTTAAAAGGCGATGCGGAGTTTGACAGGATCATCTCTGAATATAAAAATGAGAGTGTTGGTTTGGGACCAATTAAAGGGTGTGATACCCATAATGAGGATTACTTTTCAATATGGTATATGAAAGGACCTTATATCTTATCTCAGCTTGAAGCTTATATGGGTCAAACTCAGTTTTTAGATCTTTTACAAAATCTATCACGGATGAAAGTAAAGACTACAAAAGGTGTTTTAGAGCTATTAAAAGGGGATTTAGTTAAATTTTTAAATGACATGTTAGAAAGCTGATCGGTCACAGCATGAAGTAAATCTTCAAGGCAAAGATATGTGAAATACTAAATAACCTTGTGTTCATATATTTCCAAGGTTTGAAAATGATTTGGTTACTAAGTTCAGTACAACCGTGAGGTGAAATATTCAACATGTACGTTATTGATTCAACGAACTTGCAGAAGTAAGCTGTTAATAAGGATATCCTAAATAAAACTTGGGAGGACAACATGCATAAAATCAATTTAGCCATTAGCCGTTTGCGTAAAGAGCAAGAAGTAACCCAGAGAGAACTTGCTGATCACTTGGGTGTTACTTTTCAATCTGTGAGCAAGTGGGAAAACGGGACAACTATGCCAGATATAAGTTTACTACCAGCACTTTCAGCATACTTCAAAGTCAGCGTTGATCATATTTTAGGACTAGAACATAACTATAATTCAGACTACATAGACAGAAAAACAGATTCAGCTCACCACTGGAATGACAAAGTTAAAGAGTTAATATCAAGTAGGAATCACTTTTGGAATGATGATTACTTCAAGTTTTTGGTACAGAATGTTTGGAACATAAATAGACCGATTAATGTGGTTGACTATGGTTGTGGTTACGGTTATTTAGGAGATAAACTTCTGTCCATACTGCCAAAAGGTAGTACATATACAGGTATTGATATATCGAAAGAACTACTTCAGCATGGCAAAGCCTACTTATCTCATTTCGGTGATGCAGTCCAGTTTGTTGAGTCTGATGTATTGATGGTCAAAGCGTCAGCTCAATACGATCTTGCAATTTGCCAGGCCTTGTTACGTCATACACCTCATCCCAAACAGATACTCAAACATATGAAAGATGCAGTAAAAACTGATGGACTTATAGTATGTATCGAAGTGAATAGAGCCCTTGAATCAGTAGGTTCTATGATATCAGGACTTCCTTATCAGCCATGGGATGACATTAAACACTTTTCTAAACTTTGGGAGAGTGAGCATGATAATGAAGGACGGGATTTTGCTGCCGGATTTAGAATACCTTTTGACATGCAATCTATAGGTCTTCGTAAAATTGACGTTCGATTAAATGACAAAGTGAATTTTGTCTCATCAGTTGAAGAAGATGCAATAGTAAAAGTAGAAGAAATTTGCAACTTGAATGGTTGGAAAGCCTTGTCAGAAGCTGATGAAGAAAAGGTGGATCTTCTGTTGGAGAACCGGGGGTACACATTAACAGAGATCAGAAAATTTAAAGACTCTAAGGAACGTATACATAGATTTATAAATGATTCACGTGGGAAAACATCGATTATAAATATGATCGGAACAGTTATCTCATACGGATATAAATAAATGGTTAATTAGGAGATAGAAATGACACGAAAATTATCTGACTTAACATTAGAAGAACTGTGGGTACTGTTTCCGGTCGTTATAAATGACCATAATCCATCTTATGCACAGTGGTATAAAGATGAAAGGGATGCACTAAAAAAAGTGCTTTCATCTAAAATGATTGGCAGAGTGAGTCATATTGGAAGCACAGCAGTAGCCAATCTAAAGTCAAAACCTACGGTAGACATATTATTGGAGTTAAGTGAGGGATCCATAATAGATGAAGTTGAGAAACTACTTTGCCAAGATTCATGGATCAACATGTCAAAACAAAAAAATCCATATGTTAGCTATTCATATAATAAAGGATACACACCCAATGGGTATGATGAAAGAGTTTTTCATCTTCATGTGCGCTATGAAAATGATTGGGATGAATTATACTTTTGCGAGTATTTAAAAAATCATGAGCATATAGCAAAAGACTATGCAGTATTAAAGTCTGAGTTGGCACTTGAGTTTAAGAATAATAGAGATGCTTATACAGATGCTAAATCAGAATTTATAAAAAAGCATACCAATATTGCTAGGTGTTTATATAAAGGGAAGTTTTAAATTGTGGGTAAAACATGAGTGAAAATACGCATGCCCTTATTAAAATTTTCAGCTCAAAGGAGTTAGAGATGATACAAATAAAGACGGGTGTCACAAACGTTGAAGATTTAAGTGTATTACTTAAGTGGTTAAATGAACTTTGGCCACCTTTTGTTAGTTTTGATGCAGAAAAGAAAGGCCTTATTTTACCTCAGCCTATCCTTGCCTATGAAAACGATAAGGTTGTGGGAGGACTGGCTTTTACAGGATATGAGAAACCTCAGCAAGATGATATCGGCCTCTGGATTAATGCTGTTTATGTACATGAAAAGTGGCGTGGTCTAAAAATTGCGTCAAAACTCATACGAACTGCTGAAATTGTTGCAACTCAGTATGGACATGAATGTCTGTATGCTCAAACTGATGTCCCACATTTATATTTGAATAACGGCTGGAAAATCGTAAGTGAGAACCAAGGGAATACAGTGTTATCCAAATCATTGTAAAAGAACATTTGAGAATATAGAGTATATAAGAATTTTAAACAAAATATAGCCCACGCCTTCAACTAAACTAAACAAAGTGAAGGCTGGGCTTTATTATTTATTTTACTGTTGAAGATTCAATCAACTTACTTTGGTCTACATCACCATAATGCATAAATGAGAAGTAGTAAGGCGGATGATAGGTTATATGAACGGTGCTGCTAACATAATATAAGTTTGTTGAGTACCTAAAGCCAAACTCATCTCTAGAGGATGTCATATACCCCATGTTGGTAGGCCATCCAAAAGTGGACGTAATTTTTCCATCTGGATAAGCATCATATAAGTTTTGTAAAATGTATTTAGGTACCAGAGTTAAATCTGTATCACTATATATTTCATATAAAGTGCCAGAAACAGCTTCTGAATCGCCTTCGTACTCAGTACCCAATGTGTACTCTAATGGATCAAAACTATCGTCAAAGACAGGCCATTCCAAGTTAAGCCACATATCCCAATCCATACTTGGATTTTCTTTCATGAGACTTTCCTTATACATTTCCAAAGTTATAACATAAGGCTCTGTTGAATCTTCTGCATATCCATACTTACCTGGTAAAGAAAAATCGTATTTATTCTTGCCAACAAGGTCTTTAAGTTCTGAAGTTGTAAGAGGTCTATATATTAGAGTTCCGTTAACAGATATACTATTCGCAATACCTGGAATGTCTTTCATA
>Ga0209379_10000890_pt1 | contig 21427 bp, 17 predicted proteins | sample tdDd001_FD_187124 | JGI IMG/M metagenome (GOLD analysis project Ga0209379, IMG submission 187124) | Marine sediment microbial communities from the Atlantic coast under amendment with organic carbon and nitrate - tdDd00.1 (SPAdes)... | ecosystem: Environmental > Aquatic > Marine > Coastal >...
AAGGTGTCAATACTAACTGGTTGAGAATAATCGATAGAATCAAAGCCAAATCCATTTAAGCGCAAGAATTCTTGTTTGTAGCCTTGGTAATCACCGAGCTCTTTAAAGTTTTCTGCCGTTAATGAATCCATTAATGCTTTTACTTTGCTCTGAGTGTCACTGCAAAGCTCCCAATCGTCCATACGAATTAGTCTTTCACAGTCAACGGGAACTTTCTCATCTGTATAAAGCTTGTCCGAAAATAGGCGCTGCATTTGCTCAATGCAACCCTCATGAGTGCCTTGCTCTTTCATTATTTTATAAAGGGCTAGGATGTATGGGCTTAGCCCCGGAATAAAGACACTCGCTTTAGTAACTAATGCCTTACAAACCGTCGCGTAAGCTCCACCGTCAAAATTAGCTAATTTAAGGTTGAGCGAGTGGCTAGTTTGGTGAAGGTCAATTTTAGCGCGGCCAAGGGTCCCATCTAAATAGATAGGGTGGGTTAGTTCTGGGCCGACATATGAAAATGCGATTGTTTTACAGCCTTGAGCGATTGATTCCGAATTAATTAACGCATCAACCCATGATTCCCAATCTTCCCCACCCATCACTTTGATGGTTTCTTCAGCTTGTTTTTCTGTTGCAGAGGTTAAAGTGGTTTCATGCCAGGAGTCATCTTCAAGCAAAATAGTTACGCCTGAGACGTCTTGGTCGATAGGTTTAATTGATGAGCGCCATAACTCGCCAGTTTCAGGGTTTGGCCTTACACCACTGGCAACGCTATAAATAATTAAATCAACTTCACCTTCAAAGTAGGTTTCAATTGCTTCAACTACATCTAATTTGAGTTGTTTAGAAAAGGCATCACCTTGAATATTGACTGCAATGCGGCCTTCTCGTTGAGCATGTTTTTGAAAGGCGATGTTATTGAAATAACCGGCAGAGCCAACGCCTTTTTCTGAAGGCGCATGTTCATAAGAAACGCTAATGGTATCGGCTTGGCAGCCACCAAACGTGAGCGCTATTCTTGCTGCTAATCCAAAGCCAGACGAACCGCCGATAATGAGCACGCGTTTAGGCCCATGTTTGATCGGATTCGCTTGCTTTACGTATTCAATTTGTTGGAGAACCGCTTGTTCACAGCCGTATGGATGAGCCGTTTTGGCTACTACGCCTTTGATAATGGGTTCAATAATCATATTTAAGTCCTTTTCCAACAGGGGATTGAACTAGATTAACGTAAAGCTAAGTAAATTTTATTGAGCTAGACCAATTAGAGATGATTAATTAGCTCTGTGGCGACAAAATCGGCAATCCAAGGCTGCGCTTCAGATTTAGGGTGTAACCCGTCAGCCATCATCCATTCTGGTTTGATGATGACACCCTCTAGAAAGAATGGAAGTAGTGGCACATTGTTGTGTTCAGCGGTTGCTGGGTAGAGATCAGCGAAGGCTTCGGTGTAGCGTTTACCATAGTTTGGTAGTACTCGAATTTGCATCAATAGTGGTGTTGAGTTCGAATCTCTTACCATTTTAATAAGTTTGGTTAGGTTATTTTCGATCACTTTTGGTGGAAAACCACGAAGCCCATCGTTTGCTCCGAGCTCTATAAGAACGAATTCAGGTTTATGTTGCTGTAAAAGTTGAGGGAGTCGAGCAAGTCCGTTGCCAGTTGTGTCACCTGATATGCTGGCATTGATAACGTCAATCGATTTACCTTTGTTGAGTAATACATCTGGTAATAAAGTTGGCCATGCTTTTTCGAGTGGCATTTGATAGCCTGCACTTAAGCTGTCACCCAAAATCAATAACTTGTTCGCGTTAGCTGGGTTAGTGAAAAGAAGAACAATAGCAAGGGAAAGTAGACGAAACATGCAAACATCCGTAATTAAAGCAAAATCAGTATCCAAAACAGTCTCTACCAATCAAGAACAATTGACAATCCTTGAAGGGATAAATCTTGATATTAAGAAAGGAGAAAGCGTTGCGATTGTTGGAAGCTCCGGTGCGGGTAAGTCGACATTAATGACGATCATGGCTGGGTTGGATATACCAAGTACAGGGACGATTGAATTGATGGGCCAAGAGCTTTCTAAACTCAATGATGAAAAGAGAGCGGCAATTCGAAGTGAATCTGTGGGGTTTGTATTTCAGAGCTTTTTGCTGATACCAAGTCTTAGTGCATTGGAAAACGTCACACTACCTTGCCTGTTAAAAGGGGAAGATGAAGATATTGATAGGGCGAAAGCGCTCTTAACATCAGTTGGACTCGAACACCGAATGGGTCATACCCCTGCGCAATTATCTGGAGGAGAACAGCAGCGAGTTGCACTTGCAAGAGCCTTTATGATTCAGCCGGAAGTGCTATTTGCAGATGAACCAACGGGAAATTTGGATCAGCAAACAGCGCAGAAGGTGATTGAGCTTCTGTTTGAACTAAATCAGCAGCACGGTACGACTCTGGTATTAGTTACACATGACATGAAATTAGCTGAGTTGTGTGAACGCAGGATTCGCATGCAAGCAGGGCGATTGGAGGAAGCGTAATGTCGAAGATCACATCGAATCGGCTTAATCGTCGCTTATTTCGCTGGAGCTTAAGTGAGATACGACACGGTCAGTTATGGCCTGTCTCTATCGCGTTAACGTTAATTATCGCTTGTATATTCGCTTTGACAGCTCTAGCGGAACGAATGGAGCAAGTCGTTGTTAAACAGGGCAAAGATGCCTTAACAGCGGATACGGTTTTTGTTTCTTCGAATCCGATACCAGAGCAGTTAACAAAATCCATCAGTAAACTCGAATTGGATAACTCATTACAAACTCGCTTTGCAACTATGGCTTTTAGCGATAATGGAATGAAACTGATCACTGTAAAATCAGTAGAGAGTAATTATCCTTTGAGAGGAGAAATGGTTCTTTCTGATGATGTAACGACGTTTGCTCATGTAAAACCGGGAGATCTCTGGCTTGACGAACGTCTATTCGCTCAACTAGATGTCAATGTGGGTGACAGTGTCACGGTTGGCGACGCGGATTTCGTTATCTCTGGTAGGATTATCGAAGAGCCAGGATTGAGTTTTAACCCATTCCAACAAATGCCAACGGCTTTTATCCATCAAGCAGATTTAGACAAAACCGGCGCAGTTCAATTGGGTAGTCGAGTTAGGTTTAGTTTATTCATCAATGGTGACAACAACACGATTGAGCAAGCCAAAGATTCGGTAGAACTAACACCGAGTGATCGATGGCGTGATCAAAACAGTGCCAGTCGTACTAATGAAGTCTTTCAAAGAACAGAGCAATATCTTTCACTGACGGTTGCGATTGTCGTGATTATGGCGGCTACAACCTTGGTTCTCACTTGCCAGCACTATGTGTCAACACGAAGAAAAACCATTGCAATGCTTAAAAGCTTAGGTGCGAGTCGCGCTTGGGTTGCACGTTGGTTGTCGATTCAAGTGATTATCTTACTTGTAACTGCAGCCCTAATGGGAACCGCGATCGGTGTTGTGCTCGAAGTATTATTGCGAGTGCCTTTAGTTGACTTATTACCAACGCCGCTTCCTAGTTATGGTATTAAACCTGCCTTAATCGCGATTATGACGAGTGTATTGATTTCCGTGCCAGCATTAGGTATCCCCTTGCTAAGCTTGCTTAATGTTAACGCGGCGAATGTAATGCAGTCAGAGGCAAGCTTTGACAAAGCAAAGTCTTACCGCTGGCTTGTTTTAGTCCCACTGCTCCCTATGTTGGCGGTTTATTATCAGAACCAAATGGTTTGGATCGTTCTTGGCGGGATTGTTGTACTTTTTGTCGTCTTGGCTTTACTGAGTCTGGTGATAACAAAAGGTCTTGCGAAAATCCCAATGTCGACATCAATGAAGCTAGCGCTAAGTCGAATTAACCGGTCTAACTTGTCCACTGGTATTCAGTTTGGCGCGCTTGGCTTATCGTTAATGCTGTTGGCCATTATGTGGTTAGTACGGACAGATTTACTAACTGATTGGCAGCGCACACTTCCCCCAGATGCCCCGAATGCATTTGCCCTCAATATTGCCCCTTATGAACGAGAGAGTTACCTGGATGTCTTGGACGAAAATGATATCGAACGCTCAGAGGCTTACCCAATTATTCGCGGGCGTTTAGCAAAGATAAATGGCGAGGATGCTAAGGAATATGCGAATGGCGCGGAAGGTACTGATGCATTGAGTCGCGAAATTAATTTTACATTTGGCGATGGAATCCCGGCTCATAATGATTTGCTTAAAGGGGAGTGGACAACCAGTGGCGGAGTTTCTGTTGAGCAGGAGGTCGCGACTGAACTGGGTCTAGAGATAGGCGATGAGCTCCAATTTACCATTAACAGCCAGCAAGTATCCGCTGAGGTAAATTCTATCCGTCACGTTGAGTGGCGAGATATGAAGCCAAACTTCTATTTTATATTCTCGCCAGATGTTCTTGAGACCATACCAACAACGTTTTTAGTCAGCTTTCGTATTGAAGATGATAACGATGATCTCATTAATCAATTGTCTCGCAACCACCCGACAGTGAGTTTGATGGATATACGGAGTATGGGAGCGAAAATTCAAGAACTGCTCACTCAAATCGTCTGGTCAATTACGGTTTTAGCAGCTCTTGGCGTTGTCGCTGGCGTATTGTTGATTTTTACTTTACTAAGACTGAGTCTTGGTCAAAGGCAATCTGAAATTCAACTTTATCGAACTCTTGGTGCAAGTAAAAAACGTGTGACTAAAACCATTTGGGCGGAGTATGGGATCATGGCGTTGATTGCTGGTGTAATTGCTGCGATGGGGGCGGAAGTCGTCGTCGGAGCGCTGATGATTTATGGCTTCGATCTGGCTCCAAACTTACATTTAACACTTTGGTTTGCTTTGCCAGTCTTAACTTTTATAACTTTAGCACTAGTTGTTAACAGTATGATAAAGCGTCTACTTACCCCTATAAACAAGGCATTTAGCTAAAGTTGTTCAGGCTGACTTGTTCACTTATCCACAAAAACGGTGGATAAAGTTTTGGATAAGTCAGCCTGTAGATAACTTTGAAAAGAGCACAGCCCTTGTGTGGGTACGTGTACGCGGAATTTGTTATTCACATCGCTGATAATTCAAATTTTGAGTCAAGCAATTTTTTCATAAAATTGAATTAAAAACGTAATGAATTTTCCCTGCAAAAATTGTGTTTTTCTTCTAAGGCATATAACAGTAAAATACTCGCAGAATGAATGGATTAACCACATAAATGCAGTTAGAACAGACTCTGAGTAGTGTATCTTCCGTTGCCATCATTGGCGGTGGTATTGCGGGCGCAACCGCTGCAGTTCACCTTGCTGAACTGGGCTTGAAAGTTACCCTTATCGAAAAGAAGACGAGTTTAATCTCCGGCCCACCTATTTGCCATTTGCATGCTGGTGGAAATTTGTACCGTGAAATTTCCACTCAGCAGTGTCTAAAACTGCTTAAACAGTCAATTGATACGGCGCGGCTATACCCACATACCATTAATAACCGTCCAACCATTATTGCTATCCCTTACCTTGATGGAGGCAGTCCTGAAGAGTTATATGAGAGACTCTTATCAATTCAGGCGGCTTATCAAGAATTGGTTGACGAAGATAGCGCCAATGGTGTGTTGGGTGATCCAGAGAATTACTATCGATTCTATAGCCGTGAGGAAGTAGAAGCGCTTGCTACACTTCCACAGCCAAGTGAGCCTAAGAGTTTCGATGATTGGCTTATTCCTTTTGCAAAAAATGTCGATTTAGACTCACTTAGATTTCCTGTCGCAATCGTACAAGAACCTGGTTGGAGTGTTTTTCGTATCGCAGCATCTGCAGCACTCACATTAGAAAAGCGCGAGAACTGTCAACTTTTGCTTAACACCGAGGTTGTTGGGCTTGAAGAGAACAACGGGTGGAGAGTCGATGTTAAAGATTCCAATGGTCATCGACATAGCGTACATACCGACTATCTAATTAATGCGTGTGGTTATGAAACAGGCCATATTGATGATTTAGTCGCGAAACCTCGTGATCGACTGGTTGAGTTTAAAGCGGCTTATGTTACTCGTTGGTCTCAGTGCAAGGAGTTATGGCCTGAGGTGATCTTTCACGGGCCTCGCGGAACCCCTAATGGCATGGCGCAGTTAACACCTTATCCAAATGGTGTGTTCCAATTACACGGCATGACCAAAGACATAACGCTATTTGATGATGGTTTAGTTTCATCTTGTTCCTTATCTTCTCAGCCTAAATTACCAAGTCGATTGGAAAAGAAAATTATTTTAGGTTGGGATAAAGAAGTCGCTATCGAACGTACTCAAAGGGCTATTCAGCATATGGCGAGGTTCTTACCAAACTATCAACAGGCAGTGGAATGTGGAACGCCCTTGTTTGGCGCTCAGCAAATTCCTGGAAACGATGAAACGTTACGGGCTGCTGACGTGACATTTGATGGTGTCAACTATGCCCGAATTGAAGTTGTAAAAGGTTCTTCAGCGCTTGAAGCGGCACAAAAACTGGTCGAGCACTGGGGGTTACATGAATACCGAAATGACTCAATTGAAGCATTACACCCTGTGAGTATGTCTTTGAGCGCAGATCAAGTTGAAGCCAAAGCGAAAATCATTGCAATGAGTCGTGACTACCCGCAGGAACTGGCGCAATATTACGGTAGCTTGTAAATGAATCAATGGGCATAAAGTGTTTATGCCCATTACTCTAATTGAGGGTGACTAATAGCCGAAATAACGTGCCCACTGTCCCCAAACATCTTGAAGTCCAAGTAAATCACCTCTTACGAAACGCACTTTTTGCCCCGGTTTTGCTTGTGCAAGTCTTGGCAAGTCGATACGGGCGACACAACCAAGTTTCGGGTAGCCTCCTATCGTCTGGCGATCATTTAGTAATATGATTGGCTCGCCATTTGGAGGGATTTGAATCGCACCTAAAGCGATCCCTTCGCTCAAAAACTCTTGTTGAGGGGGCTGAATCCTATTTCCGCACAAGCGATAACCCATGCGATCGATAAATTGACTCACTTCAAATTCTTTAGCGTAAAAATTATCTAATTGCTCTTGGGAAAAGTGATTCACCTGATAACCTTCTATAACTCGCAGTTCAAGTGTTAAGTCATAGTCCGGTTTGTACCGAAATGTCATTTGAGTAGGCTTCTTCGTAACCAAATGAGAAGAGAAAGAAAGCTCATCACCCACGTTCAACTTAGAACCTTGGTTTAATCCACCCAATCCATCTCTTGTCACTGTAGCGCAGCTTCCAAGCTCTGGTGAGATTTCGAACCCTCCTTTGATTGCCAGATAGCTACGCAAACCATTTTTGGGTAATCCAAACGATAGTACTTGTCCTTGTCGCGCCGAAAACGTAGACCAATTTGATAGTGGGACACCATCAAGCTTTGCATTCAAATCGCCGCCGGCAATCGCCATCTCGCAATGATGATTGACTTGGAACTCTGCTTGGCCAAGTGTAATTTCAATTGTCGGAGAGTTAATCGTGTTCCCAAGCAGGTGGTTTGCCCAACTGTAAGCATAGTCATCAACAGGGCCACCTTGAGTAATACCGAAATGAGCAAGTCCAAACCGACCAAAATCTTGCAGTAAGCTTTGTTGGCCGGGCTTAATTACGGTAATGGTTGATCTTAAGTTCATTGCCATTCCTTACTAATAGTTCCACCAAGCTCGATGAATTCGTCACGCTGTATAGGGCGAAACTTTATTCGTGTTCCAATAGCAAAAGGCAAAATGTTTGAAGAGTTAGGATTGTATAAATTGATGGGGCAGTTACCAATAATGTTCCATCCTCCAGGGGATTCGCTTGGATAAATTGCGGTTTGATTATTTGCAATGGCAACGCTGCCTTTCGCTACTTTTACTCTTGGAGACGATCTTCGTGGTTTTTGAAGTCGTTGGTCCACTTCTGTTAAAAAAGCAAACCCAGCAGTAAATCCAATCGCCCCGACGGTGTATTCACATTGGCTGTGTAAGGTTACAATTTCATCAATGCTCATACCCGAAGAGGTGTAAAGCTCGAGATCTGGTGCGACATCAGGGTGATAGAATACCGGTAACTCAACTAACTCGGCTTCTGGTTGGTCTGGAAGGTGAAGCAGAGACTGCGTGACAATTTTTTCGAGATATGGGATGAACTCAAAAATGGAGATTCGATGCGGTAAATAGTCAATTAATATTGTATTGAATGAAGGGGTAACATTCATGACCCAGGCACCGAGCTGATTTCTAAGATATTGACTAATCTCACCAATTACCCAAGACAATGTCGGACTTGGCTCAGCCTCAAAACGAATTAACACGGAGCATTCAGCTACCGGATCTACTGTTGTTTCGATATTCATTATGTTGCCTCCAAGTGGATCGCAGCTCGAATCTGTTCAATCAATTTGGCCGCCTCGAGGTTGTCGCCATGAACGCAAATGGTATCGGCTTCAATAGCAATGGTGTACCCATCGATTGTACGCACCTTTCCATATTGAGCGATTTGCTGGACTTGGCCAATGATCTCGGCTTCATTTGTTAACAGTGCACCTGGCATACTTCTAGGCGCTAGCTTTCCCGTAGCTAGGTACCGTCTATCTGCAAAGGCTTCAAAAAGCAGTGGGACGTCATATTCATCCGCGATATCAAGTAGTTCTTGCTTATCTTCAATTGCTAAAGTCATTAACGGTACGTTGAAACAAGCAACGGCGTCTATTACGGCTTCAAATATTATTGGGTCTCGCTGCATATCATTATAGAGCGCACCATGAGGCTTAACGTAACTTAGCTCCGCATTCTCACTTTCACAAATCGCTTTGAGTGCACCAACCTGATAAATCACCATGTTCGTGATTTCACTGCGAGTGAGAGGGATGCTGCGACGTCCAAATCCTTGAAGATCTGGGTAACTTGGGTGCGCTCCGATTTGTACATTATGCTGCAGAGCCAATTTTACTGTGCTATTCATTATCATAGGGTCAGAAGCATGATAGCCACACGCAATGCTAGCTTGATCTATAAAAGGCATGATATGTGCGTCACAACCTATTGACCAATTGCCAAAGCTTTCGCCCATATCACAATTTAAATTGATGTTGGTTTTGTTCATTGACTAGAGTTCTTTGTTCAACACGTTACTAAGATGTTTTAAAAGAGTAATTCAAACAGTGATCAGTTTCATTGTTTGTTCAACAACTTGGTAAAATATGCTGTTCCATATATGATTCAGTACTGATAAGTGAAATAATAGAGGCTGCTAATATAGCTAGGAAAATTAATGTTTAAACGCACTACACTCTTTTCTTCACTCTGTGCACTCGGTTTCATCGTTAGTGCAAATGACAACCTAGATGAATTGATGTCAATGAGTCTAGATGAGTTGTCTATGCTCTACGTCACTATGGAAACTGCATCCAAGTTCTCACAAAAACTATCTGATATTCCTGCGGCTGTATATGTATTGGATGGAGAGCGTATAAAGCGAAGTGGTGTTAGAACGATTGCTGAAGCGTTAGCGTTAGTCCCTGGGATCAATGTAACAAAGTTTTCAGATACTGAGTTCTTTGTTTCTTCTCGCGGTTTCCACGATGGCTTGTATAACAAAATGCTAGTCTTAATGGATGGGAGAAGCTTGTTCAGTCCAGTTTATGGTGGCGTCTATTGGACTGATATTGATTATGTTCTAAATGATATAGAGCGAATCGAAGTACTACGTGGGCCAGGAGGTACTATGTGGGGGGGAAATGCGGTTAATGGCGTTGTAAACATTATTACTAAGTCGACGGATGAGACCATAGGTACTTATACATCAGGAACTCTTGCAAAACAGGGAGACTATGCGATTGATGTACGACATGGTTTCCAAGTAGGCGATAAGGCTAACGCTAGGTTTTTTGCAAAATTAAAAGAAAACCACTCATATCCAAATGATGATTTGTTAGTACGACGAAACTCAATGCTAGGGGTGGTTGTAGAAGGTGATACAGCGCAAAGCCATTGGACATTTAGAGCTGGTGGCGAGAAAAGCGATTTTGTACAACAGCAAACTAAATACGAGTTCTATGGACCGGGCAATAGCTATAGTGGGTTTACAACCTCTCGTAACGATGTAGAAAGCCATTCGTTTTACTTGCAATCACAACTCAAAACCAACCATTCAGAATCATTAAAATCTGTGACTAATCTTGTCTATCAATATGACCTTGATGAAGCATTAGATGCCCCTGGTACTTATAGTACCTTCCAAATTGATACATCATTTCTTAATCAGCTAACGGAATCACATAACCTTTCATATGGAGCTGGGTATAATTTTGTTGCGATCAATTTTACGAAAAACACCGCTAACACTGATACGGAGAATATTAATCAATATGTACGTATTGGTAATACTAAAAGTGAGTCTGATAGCATTGTTAACGCCTTTATACAGTGGGAAGCAACCTGGTCTGATAAGGTTAAAACGACGTTAGGTGTCAAAGGCGAGTATTTTGAGCACTCTTATGCATTTGAATATTCACCTCAAGCTAGAATTATGTATAGCCTAGATGAACAACACTCATTTTGGGCTGGGATAGGGCGTAGTGTGACATCCCCGTCCTACATGGAATCATCAACGAATTACTATAGTGTCTACTATTCAGACTATTACGGTGATTATTTCGTCGGAAAATATGAATCGAACGATGATCTTGATCTAGAATCCGTAGTTTCTAAAGAAGTTGGCTATAGATATACGGGTGGTCGATTTGATTTGGACGCTACGCTTTTTAGTAACAAGCACTATAACGTTAGAGGAAGTGACTATTCCCATTACGAAGATCAGTTTGATGTCTATATCCAGAGTGATGACTATGAGTTAGATAGTCAAGGTGCGGAAGTTGCGATTCGGTTGGGATTAATGCCCGACTGGGAACTATATGCGAATTACACCTACTTTACATCAGAGCAAAGTTTTGTCGGAAATGCTGTAGAAAACCCAAATTATAATGACATTTACTTTGATATCGAATATCAACACTTAGCCGTCATTCAGAACCTTTGGCAAGTGACGGATTCAATTCAGTTTGATGTGGTTGTTAAAGGTCAAAAACTCAAGTATTCAGATAGTTACGAGAAAAACCTCAGTTCTGATTTGTTACCTAACTATATCTCATTAGATGCACGCCTTGCATGGAAACCAAGTGCGAATAGTCCTGAATTAGAGTTCAATGTTCAAAATATCGGAGAGAAGAAAGGGTATTATAATGATGCTTCTCAAACTTTTTCCTCTGGATTTATAAATGAACAACTCATGTACGTAAGGCTATCGCATGAGTTTTAATCGATTAATATTGCTCATCTCGCTGTTTGGTGTTGGTTTTGCCTCACCAGCATTGGCTAAGTTTACTCCACAACAAGTGAAAGCGGTTTATATCTATCGAATTGCGAGTTTTGTTCACTGGACTCGAGATGCTCAGATGCCCGTTATTAACATCTGCGTCCCTGATGATTCTGAAATTCGCGAGATTTTGGAGAACATTACGAAAGATAAAGAAATACGTAATAAACCGATTCTGGTCGGAAGCCAGAATTGTGATGTGTTATATATATCGAAAAAAGAAAGCTTAAACATGATTGATATTAGCCAAAAGCAAGCGATATCAATCAGTGATATTCATGATTTCGTCGAGCTTGGTGGTGTGATTGAACTTACGACACTTGGTGGGCGAATTAAGCCTAAGGTTAACCTCAATAATGTTGGAGAGTTTACTATTTCATCGAACTTTCTGAGAGTCGCAGATATTGTTGGGGGTGATAAATGAACTTCCTAAACAATATGTCATTAAAAAGTAAGTTGATTCTACCTATTGTTATTTTCACTGGAATCATATTCATCTCCTCTCAAGGCTACGCATTTTTTAATGCGTTTGAAACTCAAAAAGAAAACTTGGTCAATCGAGTTAGTGTATTAACGAAAGGGGTGGCTTATAACTTACAAGCCGCCATTCTTTTCAATGACAGCTTAAGTGCGACAGAAGTCCTTGATGCCTTTTCCGCAGACAGTGACGTAATTCGAGTAAAACTGTATACCGCAAATGGGCAATTGTTTGCGATGTATGAGCGCGAAGGTGCAACTGCTCCGGTTCCAACGGAAAAGGAAAGAATAGAGATCCGTGAGAATAAACTCTCTATCGGGAATGAGCATATCTTCTTGCTGGTGCCAATCGAAATAGAAGGAGATACGATTGCTCAATTAAGGGTAATTATTTCCAAAGACTCTTTCCAACAGCTCTACAACTCAGTTTTAACCAACAGTTCTATTTTCCTTGTTTTGTTGATTGTGTCGGGAATGGTTTTATATAAAACCGTCGATAAGTTCATCGTTGGCCCTGTATACAACTTAAACGTCGGCATGAACGCCTTTATAAATCGCAAGCAGAAAGGAGGCAACATTGAGCCTGCTGCTGACGACGAAATTGGTGATTTGGTACGTGCCTTCAACACTATGCTAGATAGGCTTAGCCAAAGGGAACAGCAGGTCGCGTATACGTTAGATAAACTGGAAGAAGAAAAGTCATTCGCAAACGAAGTTGTAGAAACAGTGAAACATGCATTGGTTGTTGTCGATGAGAAAGGCGTTATTGTCCATTTCAACGGAGCAACATGTGATGTATTCCGTTGTACGAGTGCGTTTCTTAAAGGTATACATTTTGTCGACTTGATTGATAGTGACGATGTCGATTTTATTCACCAAGCACTTGCGCAAAAACTGGAGTTTACAGATCGACAGATATGGAACAATGACGTCTTTAAACAATCTCAGCTATTGCAGATGAGTTGTACCAAATTGACTAAGCGTCGTCAGATTCTATTTTCTATTCAAGATATTACGGAAGTCGATGCCGCATTAAGTAAGCAACGTTTAGCTGCGGGCGTATTTGAAAATAGCCAAGATGGTTTGATGGTAACGGATCAAGATGATGTCATCACTATGGTTAACCCATCTGTTACCCGCCTACTAGGTTATTCGCAAGAGGCGTTACTAGGTAAGAAGCCCGTAGATACCTTTGAGTGGCAGCAATTCTGCTCTCTTATGCCAACGATTAAAGAGTCTGTGACGCAATATGGTCAGTGGCAGGGAGAAATCTGGGAAAAACACCTATTTGGCCACAAAGTACCAATGTTCGTGAAGGTGTCGAGAATTAATAGTCGTGAAGATCATGATCGCTGCGATTTTGTCTATATATTATCTGATCTATCGAGCGTAAAAGAGATGGAGCGTTTGGAGTACCTTGCTCACCATGACTCGTTGACTGGCTTGGCAAATAGGGCGTTACTCTATCGTGTATTAGATGATTCTCTTAAAGATGAGCGTGAAGCAAAAAATGGTCTCGCATTACTGTATCTCGATCTGGATGGCTTTAAGCTAGTCAATGACACGTATGGCCACGACGCAGGGGATGAAGTCCTTAAGCAAGTCGCCGAGCGTCTTCTGTCTCAAGTCAGAAGCAAAGACCTTGTCGCGCGTTTGTCTGGGGATGAGTTTGTTGTTCTACTAACGTCAACCGATAAAAAAAGCATTCCAGTACTTGCAGACCGCTTGATTTCGTTGATCAACCAGGATGTTGTTTATCGTGGTCGAGTCCTTAATGTTGGGGCGAGTATAGGTGTGCATTATGTAGATAAACGTTCATTGCCGATGGACGAACTCATAAAAGCCGCGGATACCGCAATGTATAAAGCTAAGAGCCAAGGGAAAGGCCAGTTTGTATTGAGTGAAAGTAACTAAAATAGTCTCACTTTTGGACTATATTTTCTGTAGTGACTCAGTTAACATTTCACCCAGATTATTCAAAAGGTTAGTAATATGAACGTCTTGGTTACTGGCGGTATGGGCTACATTGGCAGCCATACGTCAATTCAAATGATTGAAGCAGGGATGACACCTGTAATTTTTGACAATCTGTATAACAGCAAACAGACCGTTTTAGAGCGAATTGAGAAAGTATCCGGTGTTCGACCAGTTTTTGTCGAAGGTGATATTCGTGATAAGGCGTTGCTAGTTGAAGTATTGAGATCTCATAAAATCGATGCAGTTATCCATTTTGCTGGATTGAAAGCAGTAGGTGAGTCCGTAGAGAAACCGCTAGAGTACTACGACAATAATGTGAACGGTACTTTAGTGCTTGTGGATGCAATGCGTGAAGCAGATGTGAAAACACTCGTGTTCTCATCGTCGGCAACCGTTTATGGCGATCCTGCCTCTGTGCCAATCACTGAGGATTTCCCTACGAGTGCGACCAACCCTTATGGTCGCAGTAAACTAATGGTTGAAGAGTGTTTAACCGATTTCCAAAAGGCCAACCCAGATTGGAGCATAACGTTACTGCGTTACTTCAACCCAGTTGGTTCTCACCCAACGGGAGAATTAGGCGAGGATCCGCAAGGTATTCCAAATAACTTGATGCCTTTTGTTTCTCAAGTGGCGGTAGGGCGTAGAGAGTTCTTGTCGGTGTTTGGTGATGACTACCCAACGGTTGATGGTACAGGTATACGCGATTATATCCATGTTATGGATCTGTCTGATGGCCACATTGCAGCACTGAAGAAAGTTGGCAGCAAAGACGGCCTACATATCTATAATTTAGGGACTGGTAATGGCTCTAGTGTTTTAGAAATGGTGAAGGCTTTTGAGCAAGCGTCAGGCAAACAAGTTCCTTTTAAGATCGTCGAACGTCGTCCTGGTGATATTGCTGAATGTTGGGCTGACCCAGCTAAGGCAATGCTAGAGCTAGAATGGAAAGCAACACGTTCTCTAGAAGAGATGACCGCCGATACATGGCGTTGGCAGTCTAATAACCCACAAGGTTATCCAGAAGCCTAGTAATAGACAAGAATAAAAAAACCACCGCTAATGCGGTGGTTTTTTTACGCTTGATACAAAATAGGCAAAATTGTTTCAGCGTTTTAGGGCTATTCAGCCCCTTTATCTTTACCTAGAGATAGTAGCCATACTGAGATAGCTGCGACTACCGCAAAGCCAGATAAAACGATAACCGGCATTGCTGCATAGCCTAAGATATGCCAGATAACAGATTCTAATGTACTCATATTTCTGTCTCCTTATTGCCAGCCGTCAACACCGTGCATGTCTGGAAGTTTGTGCGCGATACCTTTATGACAATCTACACATGTCTTCTCACCAGAAGCTAGGGCCGTTGAGTGTTGTTTTGCACTACGAGTGCCTTGTTCAGAGAAGTCCATAAACTCAAATTCATGACAGTTACGACACTCAAGTGAGTCATTGTTCTTCAATCTTGCCCATTCACGCTCTGCTAAGTGTGCTCGACGCTCTTGGAATTTCTCTGGAGTATCGATGGTCTTAGTAACAAAGTGAGCGAATAGCTCTTTAGATGCTTGAACTTTACGAACAATTTTATCTGTCCATTCATGCGGTACGTGACAGTCTGAACAGATTGCACGGACGCCTGAACGGTTAGAGTAGTGAATTGTTTCCTGGATTTCCTGGACGATAGGTGCGTGACAACCTGAACAGAATTCTTCTGTGTTGGTTGCTTCCATACCTGTGTTAAATGCGCCCCAGAATAGGAGACCACCAGCAAAACCCATGAACAGAACTACACCAACAGCAGCTTTACTCGGGGTTGCTAATCGTTTCCAAAACGCTTTCAATAATTTCATAGATAGCCTCTTACTTACTCACGTGTAACTTACTTAAGTGCGTCTACGCTCTTGAAATCGTTTTTGACAAGCGGGTTAGCGTTTGCCTGAGGAACGTGACACTGAAGACAGAAGTAACGACGAGGGGATACATCTGCAAGTACAGCATCTTCACGGTTCACGTAGTGAGTAACACTGATCTTTGTTGCGCCCATCTCTTTTGCGTTTTTCCAGCTGTGACAAGCAAGACATTTGTTTGCGTTCAACGATACTTCGTAACCACGGATGTTGTGTGGAATCAAAGGTGGCTGATAAACAAAACTACTGTCTAACACTTGTTCGCGAGGGTATTTCTTAAAATCATCAGCAGCGCGAGTTGATTCAAGTTCACTTGCACCACGTAGTGATTCAAGACCACCAATACCGCCAGGGTTCTCTAGTTCAGCGACTGCCGTACCACTAATCAAAGCACCAACAGATAACAGTGCAATTAGGAATTTTTTCATTATTAACTCTCCGCCTTATGGCTAAATTCTTGTCTTTGACTGCCGAATTAACGGCAGTCAGAGCACGCAAAGTTACGCAATCTTAGTGATCTTGATTGGACATTTCTTAAAGTCTGTCTGTTTAGACAGTGGATCCGTTGCATCAAGAATCAGCTTGTTAATAAGAATACGTGCGTCAAAGAACGGTACGAATACCAAGCCTTGAGGCGGGCGGTTACGACCGCGAGTTTCAACACGAACGCGAACTTCACCACGTTTGTTAGCAAGAAGTACTTCTTCGCCTCGGCGAACGCCACGCGCTTTCGCGTCAGCAGGGTGCATGTAACACACTGCATCTGGTACAGCTTTGTAAAGCTCAGGTACGCGACGAGTCATTGTTCCCGTATGCCAGTGTTCAAGTACACGACCCGTACATAGCCACATATCAAACTCTGAATCTGGCACTTCCGGTGGAGCTTCGTAAGGTGCAGAAATGATGAACGCTTTGCCATCTGGCTTACCGTAAAAGTCCCAGCCACTTCCAGGCTTCGCATATGGATCTGAGCCTTCTTTGTAGCGCCACAGTGTTTCTTTACCATCAACAACTGGCCAACGTAAACCGCGAACTTGGTGGTAAACATCATATGGTGCTAGATCATGCGCTTTGCCACGACCAAAGGTCGCATATTCTTCGAATAGGCCTTTTTGTACATAGTAACCAAAGTGGTGCGCATCATCGTTAAGCTCACGAGATTCTTCGATAGGGAATTTGTTCACAACACCATTAGCGAACAACATGTCATACATTGTTTTGCCACGGTACTGAGGTGCTGCAGCAAGCTGTTCTTCAGTCCACACTTCTTCCATTTTGAAGCGTTTCGAGAACTCCATAACCTGCCATAAGTCAGACTTAGCTTCGCCGATAGTATCAACTTGTTGGTACCAAGCTTGAGTACGACGTTCTGCGTTTCCGTAAGCACCTTCTTTTTCAATCCACATTGCTGTAGGCAGAACAAGGTCAGCTGCTTGCGCAGTTGCAGTTGGGTAAGGGTCTGAACAAACAATGAAGTTTTCAGGGTTACGGTAGCCAGGTAGACGTTCACCGTTGATGTTTGGGCCGGCCTGCATGTTGTTATTACACATAACCCAGTAAGCATTTAGTTTACCGTCTTTCAACATGCGGTCTTGAAGAACAGCGTGGTAGCCCGGCTTAGGTGGAATAACGCCGTCTGGAATGTTCCAAATTTTCTCTGCTACTTTACGGTGCTTAGGATTTGCTACGACCATATCTGCTGGTAGTCGGTGAGCAAATGTACCTACTTCTCGTGCTGTACCACACGCAGATGGTTGACCTGTTAGTGAAAACGGGCTGTTACCAGGAGTAGAAATCTTACCAGTTAGAAGGTGAAGGTTGTAAATTAGGCTGTTCACCCAAACGCCACGAGTATGCTGGTTGGTACCCATAGTCCAAAGTGACATTACTTTCGTGTTTGGATCGGCGTATTGTTTCGCAAGCTCTAGAAGTTTCTCTTTTGAAACTCCAGACATCTCTACTGACTTCTCAAGCGTATATGGGGCAACAGACTTCTTATATTCTTCGAACGTAATTGAAGACATTTTGCCTGAGTTAGGGTTCGCAGCAGCTTGCTGTAATGGGTCATCATCACGTAAGCCATAGCCGATGTCAGTGGCAGTTTGCTTGAAATTTGTGTGCTTGTTTACGAAGTCCCAGTTAACTGCATCGTTTTCGATAATATAGTTAGCAATATAGTTTGCGATAACTAAGTCAGTTTGTGGCTTAAAGATATAGCCTTCATCAGCAAGCTCAAATGAACGATGGTAGTAAGTCGAAAGAACGTTTACTTTAACATGTGGGTGACTTAGACGGCGGTCAGTAATACGAGTCCATAGTACTGGGTGCATTTCCGCCATGTTTGAACCCCAAAGCACGAATGAATCAGCGTGTTCAAAGTCATCGTAACAACCCATAGGCTCATCAATACCGAACGTACGCATAAATGCGCCTACCGCAGAAGCCATACAGTGACGGGCATTCGGGTCGATGTTGTTTGAGCGGAAACCCGCTTTCATCATCTTCGCAGCAGCGTAACCTTCCATAACCGTCCACTGACCAGAACCGAACATGCCAACACCTGTTGGACCTTGTTTCTTAAGTGCGTCTTTCCACTTTTCGGCCATGGTATCAAATGCCACGTCCCAAGAAACCGGAGTGAATTCACCATCTTTATCGTATTGACCGTCTTTCATACGAAGAAGTGGCTGAGTAAGGCGATCTTGACCGTACATGATCTTAGAAAGGAAGTATCCCTTAATACAGTTAAGGCCTTTGTTCACTGGTGCTTCAGGGTCACCTTGCGTCGCAACAACTTTGCCGTTTTGCGTACCTACAAGAACAGAACAACCAGTACCACAGAAGCGACAAGGTGCTTTGTCCCATGTAATTTTAGTTTGGTCTGAGCTAGCAATCAGGTTAGTAGCAGACGCCGGTAGAGTGATACCTGCGACTGCTGCTGCTGATGCTGCTGCGTTTGCCTTAACAAACGCTCGTCTTGTCATCTTCATACTTCACCCTCGGTTTGGGAATATTGAGTTCCAGTGTTGTTATTGTGTGTCCCGTCTTCATCAAGCTCCGTTTCGATTTGGTGATAAACCAGTGCGGTGCTGAGAACATTCGGTAGGTTGTTGATTGCTTCGATCGTATCGGTAATAAAACCTTGGTTTTCAGTTTCAAGTACTACTACGATTTTGCCTTCTGGGCTGTCACCATAAATTTCAGCATTATCAAATTGCTCGATCTGTGCTTTGATTTCGGTGAGTTGCTCTGGCGCGCAATGCACAACTAGGCTAGAAATGTGCACTTCATTAAGTGACATAGGTTGATTCCGTTTTATTATAAATTGCTCACATTAATTGATGAGGTAGGGCATACAGCGACGCAAGCACCGCAGCCATTACATTCATCAAGCTCTATATTCGGTTGTGCAACTTTGCCGATTTGTAATTTGAATCGGATTGCCATGGTGTCGCACATATCTCCACAGCTTCGGCATTCGACATTTTTTTGAGCTAAACAACTATCACTGATAGTAGCTCTTGCATTCCAAGGTTGTTCTGTCTTCGCAGTAAATAGCGGTTCAGGGCATACTTCGGCACACTGATAACAAAACGTACATTCATCTAATGTGAAGTCTACGGTAGGGAAACCGCCATCGCCTTTTGTGATAATGCGCGTCTCGCAGCTATCGACACATTTACCACAGCGAGTACACTGATCGGTAAATGTCGATGCATTTGCCAACCAAGGTAGGCGAACGGATGAATCATCAACGATTTGACGTGCAAAAATTCGACGCTTTGTTAGGTCTACCACTTAGATACCTGAAACTAGTTAATATGAACTAAGCATAGTTCATACTTGTTATTAATAAACTGTCATTTAAGCTCACATAAATTGTAAGTTTTGACACATTTGTATAAATACCCCTTAGGGGTTAATTAGGGTGGCTTTTTGTTTTAGATCAATAAATTCCGATGGCTTTGATCACATATTGTGCTCGCCAAGGTAAATAAACAAATTAATGAAGTTAAATGAAACCTTTAACTGCGGTGAAGTTGTGTTTAAAAGTGTGAAAAATTCTGTCACAAGAACGGTCGCAAAAGCGATGGGACTTATTCTCGCGTTGTCAGTGGCGACAACCAGTTTTGCGATAATAACGTTAGCTTCAAGCTTAAATGACGCTGAAGCGGTCAATGTGGCGGGTTCTATGAGAATGCAGAGCTATCGATTAGCTCATGATATTCAGATCAGTTCCGTTGATTACACTCAGCACATAGAAATGTTTGAGCATTCTATTTACTCACCTTCGATGAAAGCGCTACAAGGCTGGACAGTACCAGAAGACATTACCCACGATTACTATCGAATCATTGTTCGTTGGCATGAACTAAAGCAGGTTCTAAGAAGCCAAGATAGGGATCGCTATTTAGTGTTGGTCGCAGGCTTTGTTAATCAAATCGATGCATTCGTATTCAAACTACAAAACTTTTCTGAACAAAAACTGATTAAGCTTGCATGGGTTGGCGGCCTAGGACTTGGTGGGATCTTGATCGTAGGAATCTTTGTTGTTCATTATGTCCGTAGACAAATTGTTAGGCCACTCAATGCTTTAGTGCAAGCAAGTGAGCAGATCAAATCAAGATCCTTTGACGTTGAGCTAAATGTCTACAGCGACAACGAGATGGGCATATTAACGCGAACTTTCAACACCATGGCTGCTGATCTTGGTAAGCTTTATCGAGGCTTGGAGCAGGCAGTGAATGAGAAAACGAAAAAGCTTCAACATGCGAAAGATTCACTTCAAGTTTTGTACAATTCATCTCAAGAGCTGACGGCTTCAAGGATCACTCAGGATAATTTTGAAGCGATCTTACGGCATATTGTCAGCTTAGAAGGGATCTCTGCCGTTAAGCTTGAGATCACAGAACAAGGTGAACGTCCGTTGGTGCTTACCGAGGGCGAAGAGTGCGCAGCCTGCAATTGTGATTGTCAGAGTAAGCCTTTGTCATTAGATGGCGTTGAACTTGGCGTTTTATATTGGAAAGTAACCTTGCCTTGTCCTGACCAAGCGCTGATCGATAACTTTGTACAAATATTATCGCGAGCGGTGTACTACAATCAGGCGCAACGTCAAGCTGAGCAATTGTTGCTTATGGAAGAACGGGCCACTATCGCTAGAGAATTGCATGACTCTTTAGCGCAAGCATTATCTTATTTGAAAATCCAAGTATCATTACTCAAGCGCGGGATGGCGAAGCTACCAGAGAGCGATCAACTTGCGAAAACAACCCCAATTCTTGCGGAGCTTGATACTGGGCTGTCATCTGCATACACACAGTTACGCGAATTGCTAACGACATTTAGACTGTCAATCAAAGAGGGCACATTTGGTAATGCGCTCACTGAGTTGACAGAGCAATTAGCAGACCGTACAGAATCGCAAATTACTCTTAACAATGAATTGTCTTCTATTGAACTCGATGCTAATCAGCAAGTGCATTTACTGCAACTGATCCGTGAAGCGATGATCAACGCAATTAAACACGCAAATGCTGAACATATTTGTATCCAATGTCATGAAACCGACACAAAGGTAGTAGTATCGGTTAAGGATGATGGTGTAGGCTTTGATAGTACTGTAGAAAAGCTAAACCATTATGGAATGAGCATTAAGCAAGAGCGTGCAT
>Ga0209379_10000891_pt1 | contig 21415 bp, 24 predicted proteins | sample tdDd001_FD_187124 | JGI IMG/M metagenome (GOLD analysis project Ga0209379, IMG submission 187124) | Marine sediment microbial communities from the Atlantic coast under amendment with organic carbon and nitrate - tdDd00.1 (SPAdes)... | ecosystem: Environmental > Aquatic > Marine > Coastal >...
TTCTATTGAAAGAGGAGAGTACAATCCCTCAATTACTTTGGTTTTGAAGTTAGCAGAAATATTTGATGCAAAAGTTGAAGAGATATTTAGATATGAGGAGGATGAAAATGAATAAAAAAACTATTTTAAAGATGGCACTGTTGATGTCGCTTGGTGGTGTTGTAGGATTTGTAGTAGCAATCGGATTATCTATCATGAATGATGGATTTGGAGATGTCTTCAGTAATATAGGTGATTTTATAATTAATGTGAGTCCCTTTCTTTATCCAACTATATTAATAACCATGTTTTTTCCAGCAGTCTACTTGTATATGAAAGGGAAAAAGAAGTTGTTGGAATCAAAAAAAGTAGATGAAGAAGAGATAGATATCTTAGAGAAAGAGTCTGGTAAGTATTTGGATTTGAGTATTGCGATAAATGGTGTTTTTATGCTATTAAACTTTTTACTGCTAGGGGCTACAATACAAAAGGGCAGTGATACCTACTTCATCGTACTGGCGATGTTCTTATTAAATTGTATAGTATCTTCAGGGCTGGAGATTACAATTGTTAGATTGATTCAAAAAGATGATGACCGTATTAAAGGTGATCCAACATCATTTAAATTCCACAAAGATTTTGTTGCTAGTCTTGATGAGGCAGAACAACATAAAGTCTATAAATCAGGTTATGAATCATTTCAATTTTCAAGAACCTTTACATTTGTTATGATCTTAGTGAGTATTCTATTTAAGTTGATTTTAGATACAGGTGCTTTACCTGTTGTTCTAACATGTTCAATTGGATTGGCACAAGTTATATCAGCGAATGTTTATAATTTTAAATATGCGAATCAATAAGCTTGAGGAATGTTCATAAGAACATTCCTTTTTCTATAAAAATAAATATCTTAATGAAGATAATTTTGGTATACTTATGAGGAATTCAAATCTATTAATAAGGAGTTTATATGAATAAGTACATTAAAATGGTTCCAGGTATTTTATTGGTATTACTTGTTGCCGTTATATCAAAATTATTAGGAGCGCGTATTCAAGATGTCTTTGAAATCGAGACCTTAACCATCGCTATAATACTTGGTATTTTATACAATAACACTGTCGGTACTCAAAAGGTATTCCATAAAGGAATTCTATTTTCGCTTAAAAAATTGTTGAAAGTAGGTATTGTTTTATTAGGATTTAAATTGAATGTTGGTGCTATATTAGAATTAGGACCGAAAGTTATACTCATGGTACTGGTATATGTACCTCTTACCTTAATCTTATTTATGAAACTATCTAAAAAGTTTGGTGTGAATAAAAAACTAGCGACATTATTGGGTGTCGGATCGTGTATATGTGGTGCGTCAGCAGTTGTGGCATTAGCACCTGTTATTGGTGCAGATGATGACGATGCTGTTGTAGCGGTTTCCATTGTTAGTGTGATTGGTGCGATTGGCGTTATTGTATATTCTGGAATTGCTGGACTAGATCGAATCAGTGACCTGAACTATGGCATATGGTCAGGATTAACACTTCATGGTGTGGCACATGCAATTGCAGCGGCGCTTGCTAAAGGAGAAGTTGCTGGTGATATCGGTACTTTTGTAAAGATGGCAAGAGTTTTGATGTTGGTACCCGTTTCATTGATGTTAAGTTATGCGTTTAATGAAAAAGGCGAAACAAAAAAAGCACAATTTCCAATGTATGTGCTTTACTTTATCATTGCTGGTATCATCAACAGTTTAGGTATATTACCTGAAGTGATGACGACTTTCTTTGCTAAAACGAGTAGTTTTTTAATCTTAATGGCGATGACTGCAATGGGTCTATCGGTTAACTTTAAACAAGTGGCTAGAAAAGGTGCCAAAGGATTTGTTATGGGCACCGCATTATTTATACCACTGAGCATTACAGCGTTTGTAGTTATTTCATTAATTATTTGATAAATTCGTTTTCGGTGATAATACCATTCATTTTATAATCGTGAGGTTCCACAGGTACAGCTTCGATCAGTTGAAGATCAAAGGCAAGTGCTATGACTGGAACCTCTTTTCTTTTTTGATTCAAAAGTTTATCGTAGAAACCACCACCATAGCCCAATCTGTAACACTGGCGATCAAAAGCAACACCTGGGGCAAGAATAAGGTCGATGGATTGATATTCCACTTGAATGCTATTTTCATCAGGTTCTAAGATCCCAAAATCAGATTTGATAAGATCATCTAAAGAAGAAACGTGATGTATACTTAACTCGTGAGTCGTTTCATCTACTCTTGGTAAAAGTACATGACCATTGTGTTTGATAATATAATCCATTAAATAAGCTGTTTTCACTTCGTTTCTGAAATCCATATATACTAGGATGTTCATATCATCTTTTATGAGTTTGTTTTCAATAACTCTTTGAGTGATGGCCATACTTTTTTCAATGACTTCTTTTTTAGTAAGCTGCATTCTTTTCTGTATTATTTCTTTCCGTATTATTTTCTTCATCATGACCTCGCTTTTCATTATTGTACATGATTATCTAGTATAAGAATAGCCCTTTCATGTATAATATAAAATAGGAGGAACATATGAATATTAATAATAGAAAAAAGGTGACATTCTTGTCCTTTGATATATATGATAAAGCGCCAATAGTAGCAGTACATAGTACAAGGATTGGTGGTGTTAGTGAAGGTCGTTTTTCTGAAATGAATTTAGGATTTTCTAGAGGTGATACTCGTAAAAGTGTATTAGAGAACTACCATTTGTTTGCAGAAGCGATTGGTGTAGATGTACATAAACTGGTTTTGTCGGATCAATGGCATCATAATCAGATTTTAGAGGTGACATCAGAACACATAGGCATGGGTATATTCAAAGACAGAGCTTATGGTGATGTTGATGGTCTAATTACAAATGAAATGAATTTACCTTTAGTTACTTTTTACGCAGATTGTGTACCTATATATTATTATGACCAGAAAAAGAAAGTCATTGGTATGACACATGCAGGCTGGCGAGGTACGGCAACGGCTATTGTAAAGGATATGATTGATAAGATGGTATCATCTTATGGCTGTGATATTAAAGATATTAAAATCGCCATAGGTCCAGCCATATGTAAATCCTGTTACGAAGTGGATCAGCAAGTTATCGATGCCATGACATTTGATTTTTCTGATAGCTATTATGAATATTATCCTGAAAAAGATCGATATCACATTGATTTAAAAGGTTTAAATCAGGCAATCGCCCTATCGTGTGGGATATTAAATGAACATATAGAAGTGACGGAGTATTGTACCAAATGTCATCCGGAATTATTCTTTTCGCATAGAAGACATGGTAATGATAGAGGGACTCAAATTGGTGTGATGATGTTAAAGGAGGACTGAGAATGAAAAAGACAAATGCAATGAGAATATTAGATCAGGCAAAAGTGAATTATAAAATCCTAGAATATGATCTCAGTGATGGTCACATAGATGGTGTCTCGGTGGCGAATAAAATAAATATGCCGGTTGAACAAGTATTTAAAACGCTGGTATTGGTTGGACATAGTAAAACGTATTATGTTGTGATGATTCCAGTAGAAAATAATGTACATTTGAAATCAGTTGCTAAACATTTTGGTGAGAAGAAAGTTGAAATGATACCTGTAAAAGACATTACAAAGTTAACAGGGTATATCAGAGGAGGGTGTTCGCCTCTGGGAATGAAAAAAGCATTTAAAACAGTATTGAATGAATCGGTTATCTTATTGGAAGAGTTTGTCTTCAGTGCAGGAAAACAAGGGTTGCAGATTCAAATGGCTCCTGAAGAGTTTATAAAAATATTAAATTGTGATATAAAAAACGTTGTAGAATAATCTACAACGTTTTTGTGTTTTCATAGAGTTTATTCATCAGTTTAAATAAGAGTTCTAATTCCTCTTCCGTGAAATCTTTTAGAACAGTGCTATTAAGCTCATCGCCAATCTCGTGGAATAAGTCGATATACCCATTGCCTTTTTCGGTGATGTATAATCCGTAATTTCGATGATCGATTTCCTTAACTTTCCTATAAATCAAATCTTCATTTAAAAGTCTTTGAACTGCTTTAGTGACACCGGCTTTTCCTAAACTCATTTTTTCTGCTAGTTCTTTTTGATTGAGTCCCTGATGGTTGTAGATATGAATGAAGTATTCAAAATGACCTTCTGATAAATTATAAGGTTTCAGTCTATGATTGACATATTTTTTGATGTTCTTTGTTGTGCCTCTAATAAATGTTCCTAAATCAAATGCTTTCACAAGAAGTCTCCTTAATTTTTTCGTAGTTCCCTTTGAAAAAGGCACAACTCTTTACACATATTGTACAACCGTGATCGGTTGAAAAAGGAACAGCGCATTTTTTATAATCAATGCAGACTTTGGAACCATCAGATAGAATTTGACTATCCTTGTAGATGGCTTGAGCGGGACATTTCTTAACACATAAATTGCACGAATCGCAGAAATCTTTTATCCATAGATGTTCTGTATGATCGGTATAAGGCAGATTTTCAATATCTGTATAAACCGCTGCAATTCTTAAACTTGGTCCTGAAGCGGGAGTAATCAAAAGTCCATGTTTACCGATACATCCAAGACCAGCTTTTTCAGCGAGCATTGGATAACTCACATCACCGCCTAAGGCTGGGCCGGCTTGAGCATTATAACCACGTTCTTTTAAGAACTTAGCAGTTTTATTGACAATTACACCTAGTTCCTTATACGTTCTGAAAATCTCTTTTGCCGCAACGACAGAAGGTGTAGTTGAGATTTTTTCTTTTTCCATTTCCATCGTTATTACAATTGCGTTAGGGTATACAATGCCTTTTCCTTTGAAAATAAAATGTCTCGGCACAACCGTAAATCCTATATCCAGTATATTAAGTGATATCATATATTTTTTTAATTCATCTAATGTTTCTGAATCAATCTGTTTTTTTCCAGTTGAGCGGACTTTTAGACTTTTATAACTCTTTCTAGCCTCTATAATACATCTAAACATAAGAGGCATAACCGCTCTGTCATCTCTAAATTTATCTTTCATAGAACCGTATTTCATAACAATTTCTGGTACATGAAGTCCGATATGGGACTGTTCAGATGATAATATCAAATCATCTTCTTTGACATAGTTAAGTATATTCGGTAATTTAGGTGTCATCATTTGCTCCTTTTAGTTTACTGGTTAACTATTGACAGTGTAAAATGAATTAGTTGACCTGTCAACTAATATTAATACATATTTAATGGTTGAGTTGATGTTTAAAAGTATACCTTTATGGTATAATATGAATAGGTAATAGAGAAAGGATACTAAGATGAAGGTATATACTAAAACAGGAGATAAAGGTACAACAAGTTTATACGATGGTACTAGAGTTTCAAAAGATTATATTCGAGTTGAAAGTTACGGTACTATAGATGAATTGAACTCAAGTCTTGGACTTGCTAAAAATTATATTGAAGAAGTAGAAATAAAACAGTTGGTAGCAAAATTACAACGTTCTCTATTTGATGTAGCAGGGGAGTTGGCAACATCAGATTATAGAACCTTCAAAACAAGAGTAACTGAAAAGGATATTGAATTTCTTGAAAAACAGATAGATCATTTCACTTCAATCATGGATCAAGAAAATTGTTTTATCCTACCAGGGAGTAATCTAAGTAGTGGTCATTTGCATGTTGCAAGAACCATTTGTAGAAGAGCGGAAAGACGCATGATTACATTAAGAGAATCTGAAGATATCAGTGATACAGTGATGAAATATGTCAATCGCCTATCCGATACTATTTATTCTATTGCAAGATTTTTAGAATCTGAACTAACGTATATAACATTTGATAAAAATTAAAACTTTATCTCTTTGAGATGAAGTTTTCATCTTTTGGGTATGATGGAGATGGGGGTGAGAAAAGTGAAATTAGGATTTGGATGTATGAGACTTCCAGTAAAAGATGATGGTCGTATAGATAAAGACAAAACCTTTGAATTATTTGATAAAGCGATTATGAGTGGTGTGACTTATTTTGATACCGGTTATGATTATCATCATGGAGAAAGTGAAGTTGTGTTAGGAGAGTATTTAAAGGAGTATAAACCTAATATAGATGTGGCTACAAAGTTACCAGGTTGGTTGATTCACAAAAATGAAGATATGAGTCAATATTTTGATGAACAACTAAAAAGAGTATCTGTTAACTCCTTTAACTACTATTTATTACATGCTTTAGATAAAGGGTATTGGGATGACTTAAGATCACTTGGTGTTATTGAGTTTATGGATAAGGTTAAACAGCAAGGATTAGTCAAACATATTGGTTTTTCGTTTCATGATTCATATGAGGTTTTTGAAGAGATTTTAAATGCTTATGACTGGGATTTCTGTCAGGTGCAATTCAATATTGTTGATGAGGCGAATCAGGCTGGATTAAAAGGGATTCAATTAGCAAAATCGAAAGGCATCAAAGTTATTGTTATGGAACCTTTACGTGGTGGTGGTCTCGTTGAAATTGTGCCTAAAGAGATTGAAAATCTTTATGGTAAAAAGAAACCTGTAGAATGGGCCTTCAATTATATTTTGGATCAACCGATAGATCTAATTTTAAGTGGCATGTCTAATATGGAACAACTGGAAGAAAATCTCGAAATATTCTCTAAAGCATATAAAATGACAGAGAAAGATAAAGAAACAATACTTAAGGTTAGAACCGCTTATCAAAGTAGAGTAGTTAGTGGGTGTACTGGTTGTGGGTATTGTTATCCATGTCCGACGGGTGTTAACATTCCTAAATGTTTAAGTCTGTATGATCAAGGGGCTATGTTTGATAACCGCATAAGATATAAAAGAGACTATGAGATGATGGAAAAATTCAAACGGGCTCATAACTGTATGGCATGTGGAAGATGTGAAAAGAGATGTCCGCAAAAAATAGATGTTATTAAGATGCTAAAACAAGTGGATCAATACTTTAAAGACTAGAGCTAAGCTCTAGTCTTTATAATATCATCAATAAGCGTCATTGCTTTATCCGATAGTTTTGGATTTGCTTGTTGATACCACTTATAGGTTTGTTTTAGTCCGGCTTCTAAATCAAATTTTGGGACGTGAAGTCCATGACTTTTAAGTTTTTCAATGGATAATTTATAGATTACATCTCTGTAAGGGAAATACTTTCTTGAGATATTGTAAGATGTTGTATCTACAGGAATACAATCAATTTTTGCATCTGTTACATGTTCATAAATTTTCAACATGGATTCGAAATTATAAATGCTTTCATGAGTGACGTTATATGCTTCTCCGATACAAACTTCGTTTTCCAACATGCTTTGAATAATTAACATCAAATCATGGATATGAATGAACTGAGTTTGATTGTTGCTATCTGGATAGGGAATAGGGCGATTATTTGTGATGGCATCAAAAAAATAACTTTCTCTGTAAAGGTTATTGTTTGGACCGTATAAATAAGTGGGTCTAAATATAGTAATTGGTAATGCTGTTGATTTGAAAGCTTCCATCAAATATGTTTCAGCTTCAAGTTTATCCAAACCGTATTTAAGCCAATTATGATTTGCTCCTTTTTCATCTTCTTCAGTAATCAAATTAGAATTTGGTGTATAAACAGCACCGGAACTACAAAACACATACCGTTTAAGGGTGCTTGTATCTATCGTTTCAAGTAACATTGATACATCTTCCTTTGTGTAAGCTGATATATCGATTATGTAATCATATTGAAACGACTTAAGTTGTTCTAAATCTTTTAAGTTGTGTCTATCCCCAATGTGGTGATGACTATATCCTGTATAAGGTACTTTTCTTTTGCCTCTTGTAAAAATATCAACTGTATAATTCAGTTCTATAAAATGTTCTGCAACTGACCTGCTGACAAATTCGGTACCGCCCATAACTAAAATATTCATAAACACCTCCACTCCTAGAATAACAAATATATTATAATTATAAAATGTATTATTAGGAAAAAAATTATATGGTATATTATTATAAGGGGGTAATTTATGTATTCAAAATGGATTCAGAAAATTGTTTTTTTAGTAGTGCTATTGGTAATTTTTGGTGGAGTCTATAGATATTTAGCCATCGAGTATCAAAAGCTACCATCAGACAACTGGAGCAAGGATGAAACACTATTTAGTTATGAAACAGAAACCAATTATGATACTTTTTTTGACAGTCAACTTTCTTATGTAAGTTTGAATGATACTCTATCAATTATTTACATAGATAAAGATATATTAAGATACAAATCATATAACGAAGACTTAACTTTAAAAGATGAAGGTGTATTGACGACTTTAGAAGGCCAAGGTGAAGAAATATACGCTTCTATATACGATGATTCATTTGAGATGGTTATTAAGGTTGAAGACGAATTTTACTGTTATTTATTTGATGAAGCATTACAGTTAAAACGTACCTATGTTAAGATGATAGACCAACCTAATTATTATGTGTCAAATGGTCATATCATTATAAAAGAAAATAGTACTTTAGAGGTTGTTTCATCTAAAGGATCAATTGCTTTAGAAATGCCGTACTTACCATATGGTTATGTGGATCATGTTACATTTGATGGACAATATACAGTACATTATTTAACTGTAAAAGATGGGGAACGTTATATTGTAAGGGATGTTTATACCGATCAAGGTGAGTTGATAGAATCAATTTTGGTTACTAAACTGTTAAGTGAAGAACTTAGATTAGGACCCATAGATTTTGAAGTTGTACGTGATGGTGACATAGAGACGTATAATATTAATATAAAGGATTTAAAGTCAGGAATGTCTTATTTAAATCACTATAGGTATGAATTAACTGCTAATGAGGTTTTAGTAGCTGAAATCTATGAAAGGTTCCAAGATAAGACCGATTTAATATCAACAAATGAAATGATTGGTTTGTTTAAGGGTGGTGAAATATCATCATATATTGGTAAGAATTTTTATAGTTTCTATAATGTTATGATTTATAATTTTGAAACAGAAGAAATCAAACCTTTAACCAAAACTTATAATGGTCCTAGGGAGTATACTTATATTCAATCTGAACCTTATGACTATTTGATTTGGGGTGAATTAAAGAAGGGTGAGATGACTTTGAAGATTGCTTCTGATGATCCAGAGTACATTAAATCTTCTCAAGAGTTTACTAGAGAAAGAATATTAGATGTTTTCTATGAAACAATTGAAGCCTTTATGGAAATCCCGACATATATCATCATCAATGCAGTGAGTGTATTTGCGATGACCATGTTGATTATATTGCCATGTTACATGATGTTTGTTACATTCTTTGAAAAAAACCGTCTTTGGATACTGGGGATTTTAATTGTCCTACACAATGCAGGTAAAATTTTGATCCATGTCAATTTCATTAGTAAGGTTGTGTTGCCAGAATTTCTAGTGCTTTATACGATTCCTATTATAATTGCAACTAATATTTTAGCATTATACAATAGCAATGTAATAAATCGTCATATGAAATTGGATAATCCGATTATGGAATATATACCATTCTTCTTAACGGATATAATATTACACACATTAATTTTCGGACCATTTATTATGATGAGATTCTAGTCCCTTCGGGGGCTTTTTTTATTGGAGTTATATTTTGATGAAACTATAGGATTGATATTGTACATTAGGTATTCATTTGAAATTGACTAGTGTGGTTTCTAGTGAAATATTATTGTAAAATTAGAAGATGCTTTTCTTTGGTAAGATTAAAGGGGAGGGATTATTATGAAAAAATTTGATGACTTAACACGACTCGGTAGGATTAGACGTGTCAAAAAGATAATAGAAGAGGGATTGGAGTTTTATGACTTAAAAGTCAAAGAACTAAAATTCTTAACTGAAGATACGAATGTATTTTATAAAATAACAGATACATCAGGTAAAAAATATGCTGTAAAGATTTATCAAGAATTATCGAGTAATTTAGATGATTCTCTTGTGGAAATGTACTTTTTAGAGCAGATTGCCTCTAAAACAGATATTGTTGTACCAAGAGGAGTGAAAAATAAATCAGGTGATTATGTCACTCTAATAGAGTCGAAATATGACACTGTAAAAAAACGTATGGCTGTTTATGAATGGATGGATGGTTATGATCTGGATGAACGTGAAAAGATATCACATTTCGAACAAATTGGAACTATAATGGCTAAAATGCATCAAGTCGCTGAAACCCTAGAAGTACCAAAACAGTTTAATCCAAAGAGAATTGACAAGGTGCTTTACTATGCTGGTGATGATTATTTTTATAAAATGGAAAAACATCAATCGAAAGTTACACCTGAATTCAAAGATCTGATGGATTTTGTTATACCTTATTTGGATGAACGATTGATAAAATTATATGATAATGAAACCATTATGATTCATGGTGATTTTAATCCTTTTAATATAAAAGTTCATAAAGGTGACATCAGGTTATTGGATTTTGAAGATACATCTGTAGGTCAACCGATACATGATATTGCCACCTTGTTCTTTTACTATCAATATGATGATAACTACAAGAATTATCAGGAAGCCTTCTACAAAGGATATAGAGCTGTAAAATCGATTGAAAGACTTCAAGAATCAGAATTGAACCTTTTGATGATTGCCAGACGTGTCAATTTTATGAATTACATTTTAGAGATAAGTGATACGCCTGAAAAATATATCAATACAAATATTGAGAGAGTGGAAAAATATCTTAAGGAAGTTTGTCCTATGTATTTTGAGGATTAATTGTTAATGATTTAACTACTCTTGATTACTCTGCTTCTTTGATGTATAAAAGTGTTGGGACACATAAAGAAAAGGGGTATTATGAAAGAAAAAGGATTTAAAGCTTTTCTAAAAAGAAAAAATATTGAAATCAGTGCAAAAAGATATTTGATTACTGCACTGAGTTATATGACTTATGGTCTATTTGCATCATTGATTATTGGTAGTATTTTAAACCAGATTGGTTTGAAATTAGACATTCCTTTGTTATCAGAAACGATTTGGCCTGCGGCTAGAGCGATGACTGGTCCGGCGATTGCTGTTGCTGTTGCTTATGGATTAGAAGCGCCACCTCTTGTTATCTTTTCATCAACGCTTACTGGAGCGGTAGGTGGAGCACTTGGTGGACCGGTAGGTGCTTTTGCAGCGGGTGTGGTTGGTGCTGAACTTGGTAAAATGGTATCTAAAGAAACGAAAGTGGACATATTGGTCACCCCTTCAGTGACAATCATTGCAGGGTGCATGATTGGTGCTTGGGTTGGACCGCCTATCAATACGTTTATGACAGCTTTTGGTCAGATGATTGTATCAGCTACTGAATTACATACAATCCCTATGAGTATTATTGTATCTGTTTTAATGGGAATGGCACTTACATTACCGATCAGTAGTGCAGCAATTGGTATCATGTTAGGTTTAAGTGGTTTGGCAGCAGGCGCAGCAACGGCGGGGTGTGCGGCGCAAATGGTTGGATTTGCTGTTATTAGTTTTAAAGAAAATGGATGGTCAGGTTTGTTTTCACAAGGTATTGGGACATCAATGTTGCAAATGCCGAATATCGTAAGAAATTGGCGAATATGGATTCCGTCTATTGTAGCTTCGGCTGCTTTAGGACCGATTGCTACGGCGGGGTTTAAGTTAGAAAATACTGCTATTGGTTCTGGTATGGGTACCAGTGGTTTGGTAGGACAATTTGGTACAGTAGAAGCAATGGAAGCTTTAGGGTATACCCCTGCTGAAATATACATTCCAATAGTTTTAGTACACTTTGTTTTACCGATGATCTTTACTTTGGCAGTTGCAGCACTGCTTAGAAAAGTAGGATGGATCAAAGAAAATGATTTAAAGTTAGAGTTATAATGTAAAGCCATCATTTCATTGAAATGATGGCTTTTTAAATTAGTTTTTAGCTTGTAGAAGACAGGCTTTAACACCATTTCTAATCCCTAAGCTGGTATAAGTACAGCCTGAAACAACGGAAACATTAGTACTGTTGCTATCAATAATTTTTTTATACATCTTTGCAGCACTAAAGTTGAAATAACTTCTTGTTTCTCTATGTTCAATGACTTCTACAGAAATGATTTGATCGTTTCTGATTTCTACTTGTACCACCATATCAGGTGCAAAAGCGTTAACTTTCGCTTTGTAAATGCCATCTCTATAAGTGGTTTGAGAATTAGCTAGTTCGTCAGCTAGGCGATCGGCTTCAGCTTCTTCCTTGGCGATGCGATCTGCTTCAGCTTTTTCCTTAGCAATTCTATCGGCTTCAGCTTTTTCTTTCGCAAGTCTTTCTGCTTCGATACGAGCAGCTTCTCTTTCTTTTGCAAGCTTTGCCTCGTATTCGAGTATTGCCTCTGAATTTTTAGTTTTAGTGATTTCTACAGGCAGTAGGTCTAGTGAATTGTCGTAATAAAGATCAATCGTTGATGTTTCTTTTAAAACCACTTCTTCTATTATCTCGACTTCAATTTCTGGTTCTATAACAATCACTTCTTTGATCGGTTCATCAGTAAAGGTATATTCGAGTTTTGGCAGTACAATCGGTTTTGAGATATAGAAAGCACTGACCATCAAAACTATCATGACTAGAAAACCGCTTAAATGGAACGTTTTTTTGATGGCGCCATCTTTTGGACAGACCTCAAGACAATCATGGCAACTTAGACAATCAAGATTATTAACAACTTCTGTTTCAGTAATCTTGATCTGTACAGGACAAACTTGATCACATTTTTTACATTGAATACAAGTGTCGTCTATACGAGTAACTCTAAGAATTCTTATGGATGAAATCAAATTAAGTCCAGCACCATAAGGGCAGAGGTAGTTACAGAAAGGTCTCTCTACAAAAAGACCGAGTATAATCACAGTGATTAAGTAAATACCACCTATTAGAGTGACACCACCATAAAATAATCTGATGAATGCATGATATGGATCTACATTGATATATGTCCATACATCTTCTCTTAAAATTAAAAATACAAAATAGCCCAATACAAGATATTTAATGTAGCTAAGCAAACCATGTAATTTAGTGATTTTTATTTTTTTGAATCCTAAAACTTCTCCTATATGATGGAGTCCTTTTTGAAGTGTTCCAAATGGACAAATATAACCACAAAATATAGGGCCATAGAGAAGTGTTATGAGCAAGCTAAATAATCCAACAAACCACGCAAGACCAATCATATTCTGATGGTACAAAATGTTAGGTCCGAAGATATTGTGAATAACATTAAAATCTAACGCAACAGGATTATCTCTTACGATAACAACACTTCCGATTAAGAAGACAAAGAAGACTCCTGAAATTAGTCTGTTTTTTTTCATAAAACACCTCTATTTGTTACATGAAAATAATAATGGAATATCTTTAGATTGTATCATGTCGCCTTTTAAATTGCCGTAAAACTGTATATCTTTAAAACCTGCATTCTCTAGATACGTTTGGATTTCATTTTGCTGTAACGTCAGTAATGGTAATTTACTTTGAATGACTTGAGAAGTCTTTTTAATTAAAAGCTCAGTATCAAATGATACATACCCATCTTTTAAATCATAATCTCTTGTAAATTTAATATGGTCATTATCAATGGTTGGTAAGTGGTTGATGTTTTGAGTGATGATTCTATCGTAGTTGATGATTTGAACGATAAAAATACCATCATTATTTAACTGATTATAGACATTCTTAAAAAATAATTGAACAGCTTGTCTATCAGGTAAATGCACTAAGGTATTACCGAAACAAACAATACGGTCGAAGTTTGTTTTTAAGTTAGAAATATTGAGCATGTTTTCATTTACAAACTCCATATCGGGGTATTTCTTAGAAGCTTCTTCTAATAAAGTGTCGTCTAAATCCAAACCAATGACATGATTTGATTTACGACATAGTAGTTCGGTTAAGTTACCAGTCGCACAGCCTATTTCTAGAATGGCTTCATCTTTGGTAATTGGTTTGATTCTATCGATGAAATTAAGTTGATTGATATTTTGTGGAAAAATATAATCGTATACTTTTGCTATAGATTTATACATAATGCCTCCTAAAATAATTCGTCTGCTAAAGCATCGTAATCTAAGATCTTAATAATTGATTTTTCATAGTCAATGAGTCCTTCAGCTTTCATTTTAGAGAGTTCTCTAGAAAGTGAGGGTCTTCTTGTACAAATGTGTAAAGCCATTTTTTCTTTAGAAAACGGTAATTTAACTGTATTGCTGTTTTGTTCTTTTGATAATTTTATCAAAACATGAGCTATTTTACCTCGAATGGTACTTAAAGATAATAATTTGAATTTATCATTAAAGAACAGTAATTTTTTCGATAGCAGTCCGAGATAGTTTTCCAAGAATTTCGGAGAATGTTCCATAGTATCTATTAAAGTTGGTTTATCAATGTATAGTACTTCTAAATCTGAAAGTGCAGTAATTGAAATAGGGTAATGGTCATTAGGTGAAAACAATATAGCCTCACCAAAAATATCACTAGGTCCCATTGTAATCAGATTTGAAACATCACCAGAAATAAAGAAGGTCGACAATTCCATTTTACCTTTTAAGATTATACCCAAAGCTGAACAGGTTTCACCTTCTTCGAAAAGTATTTGCCCTTTTTTATATTGGGTAATTTTTTTTTGTAGCATATTACATAATTCAATTGTTTTTTCTTTTTCAAGTCCGTTAAACAAATAACACTGACTGATGACTTTGTAATTTTTTTCTATCATTATTAGCTCCTTTAGTTTAGTGTATAAGACTTTAAAAGGTATTACCAGTAAATTTTATTGAAAAGTGTAACATGTGTTACAGTATTTACTCGACTTTATTAGTATACTATGTTTAGAAAGTATAGTATACTAAAAATATCAAGTTTGTTATGCAGAGTATACAAGATGATTATATATGATAGAAACTATAGTTATAACACTTAATAGACCAATAGGAGGTTTTACAATGAGTATGTTTTGTTTCCAATGTCAAGAGGCAGCAGGTAATAAAGGTTGTGCAGGTAACAAAGGTGTATGTGGTAAGCCGTCAGACGTAGCAAATTTACAAGACTTATTAATGCATATAGCAAAAGGTGTTGCAGCAGTTAACCAATGTGCAAGAAACCATGATAAAAATACAGTTAAAGCTGAAGATTACATAATGGATGCATTGTTCACTACTATTACAAATGCTAACTATGATCCAGAAGCAATCAGTGACAAAATTGAAGCGGGTATTAAGTTAAGAGAAGAAATCAAGAATTCTGTTAATCCTGATGCTTGTCCAGATCCTAAAACAACTCATGATTCTTTAATCTGGAGTGATGTTAGAGAGAACTTTGAGGCAAAAGCTAAAACAGTTGGTGTTTTACAAACTGAAAATGAAGATGTTAGATCATTAAGAGAATTAGTAATTTATGGACTTAAAGGTTTGGCTGCTTATTATGATCATGCAACTAACTTAGGTAAAAGTGATTCAGATATCGCAGACTTCGTTGAAAAAGCTTTAGTAGCAACTACAGAAGAAAAAACTGCTGATGAATTAGTAGCTCTTACTTTACAAACGGGTGAGTATGCTGTTAAAGCAATGGCGTTATTAGATGGTGCTAACACAGGTGCTTATGGTAATCCAGAGATCACATCAGTAAACATTGGTGTTAAAAAGAATCCTGGTATCTTAATTTCTGGTCATGATTTAGCTGATATTAAACAATTACTTGAGCAAACTCAAGGTACTGGTGTTGATATTTATACACATAGTGAAATGTTACCAGCGCATTACTATCCGGAATTAAAGAAATACGATAACTTAGTAGGTAACTACGGTAATGCTTGGCATAAACAAGATGTTGAGTTCGCTACATTTAACGGACCGATCTTATTTACAACAAACTGTATTGTACCTCCAAAAGGTGATATTCAAAAGAAAATCTTTACAACAGGTTCTTCAGGATTCCCTGGTTGTACTCATATTGAAGCAGTTGATGGTAAAAAAGATTTCACTGCAATAATTGAAATGGCAAAAACTTTACCAGCTCCAACTGAGATTGAAACAGGTGAAATCGTTGGTGGATTTGCTCATAATCAAGTATTTGCATTAGCTGATAAAGTAGTAGATGCTGTTAAGACGGGTGCTGTTAAGAAATTTGTTGTTATGGCAGGTTGTGACGGTAGACAAAAAGGACGTAACTACTATACTGATTTTGCTGAAGCTTTACCAAACGATACAATTATCTTAACTGCTGGTTGTGCTAAATATAGATACAACAAGTTAAACTTAGGTGATATCGGTGGTATTCCAAGAGTATTAGATGCTGGTCAATGTAATGATTCATATTCATTAGCAGTTATTGCAATGAAGCTTAAAGAAGTATTTGAATTAGAAGATATCAATGATTTACCAATCTTCTACAACATTGCATGGTATGAGCAAAAAGCTGTAACAGTATTATTGGCATTATTATACTTAGGCGTTAAGAATATTCATTTAGGACCAACACTTCCTGCATTCTTATCACCAAACGTAACTAATGTATTGGTTGAAAACTTCGGAATTGCTCCAAACGGAGATGTAGATGAAGATATCAAGAACTTTGTATTAAACTAATTGTATTAAATGTAGGTACTGCAATTGCAGTGCCTACTATTTCGATAAGGAGGCATTATGCACGACGGTTGTAACGGACAAATGACAGATGGACTTCAAGTCCTACAAAAAGTTAGAATGATGGGCTTTAACAAGAATCAGTTGCCAATGGTACACAAGTTTACATGTGAAGCATGTCAAGCTGAAGTAGAGATGGCTACGATTGAACATCAATGTTCATGTGGCATGGTATATGCTGTCACACCATGTGGTGCGATGGATACTTCAAAAATTAAAGCAGCAGGAAAATATGTATAAGAAATAAACGTCTAGAAGAAAAGTCTTTTAGGCGTTTTTTTTGATTATAATTTTGGAAATTGGATAATAAATATATGTAGAAGGGTTTTATCGATTTAATATCATGTTGATGAAAAGATAGAAAATATGCTGAATATATTATAAGTAGGAGTGAATAAGATGAATTTGAGTTTTGTGACCATAGGTACAAATGATTTGGAAGCATCGGTAGAGTTTTATACTAAACACTTGGATTTTAAAATAGACAAACGATTTAGAGTTGGGAAAAGTTCTGAAATTGCTGTACTGAAAGATGATACAGGAATTGTTGAATTTATCTCTGGTGACGAAATGAAAGTTTTCCAAGGAGAAGGTTTGATGTTAGGATTTGAGGTTGAAGATATTCAAGTAATGTATGATTACTTGAATGCTGAAAAAATCAAAATTCTTATGCCGCCCAAACAATTAAGTGATGGTATGAAATTGATGACTGTAGAAGATTTACATGGATTAATATTGGAATTTGTTCAATTTCCCCCCAAAATATAATGAAAAGGTGACTTGATGAAATCAGATGATAAAATACTTGAACTTGAAGCAGAACTAAAACAATTAAAACAGAGACTGAATGATACTGAAAGAGCTTTTGTTCAGAGGGAGCGACTGGCTTCTTTGGGTGAACTTGTTCCGGGCATTAGCCATGAAATTAATACACCATTAGGTGTTGCTGTTTCAGCGGGTTCTTTTTTAGAAACGATACACAATAAGTCTGTTAAATTATTTGAAGAAGGTGTACTTAAAAAAAGTGATCTGATTGAGTATTTCTCAAATGTTCAGGAAAGTTCTGAAATCATCAACAAAAACTTGATAAGAGCAATTGAATTGATTAGGGATTTAAAAGAAATTTCAGTGTATCAGAGTAGTGATATAAAGGTGCAATTTGATTTATGTCATTATATCAATACGATATTCAATACACTTAAACATGAATACAAACATTCAGATCATCATATTATCGTTGCATGTGATGGTATTTCAATTTTCAGTTATCCTGGTGTATTCTCACAGATAATCACCAATTTAGCAATGAATAGCTTATATCATGGATTTAAAGAGTTAAAAGGTGGCATAGTGAAAGTAACTGTTAATATCAATGAGAATGAGTTGATATTAAAATACAGTGATAATGGTCATGGAATAAAAGAAGAGTCTTTAGAACATATATTTGATGCGTTTTATACCACAACAAGAGAGACTGGTGGTTCGGGTTTGGGACTCAGTATAGTTAAACATCTTGTAAATGAAAAATTAAAGGGTGAGATAAGTTGTAAAAGCACATCGAATGAAGGTGTAGAATTTACAATGACAATTCCAAAAAATGAAATAGAAAAGGGGTGACAAGATGGAAAACAGCGATGTAACATTTGACTTTTTAGTAGATGAAGAAGAAGTGGTAGAAGACATAAAAGATTTTTATAAAATAATAATTGCAGACGATGATGAAGAAATCCATCGTGTAACAAAGGTCATTCTCAAATACTTTAATTTTGAAGGTAAAGCTTTGGAGTTTATTGATACTTATTCAGGAGATGAAACTAGAATTGCTCTAAAAGAAAATCCTGATACGGCGATTATCTTTCTGGATGTGGTGATGGAAACCAGTGATTCAGGGTTAAAAGTAGCCAAATACTTAAGGGATGAACTAGAAAACAAGTTAACGAGAATTGTTTTGAGGACAGGCCAACCTGGTGAAGCGCCAGAAGAAGAAGTGATTAGACTTTACGATATCAATGACTATCGTTTAAAAACAGAATTGACGGTTAAAAGACTTCATACGACATTGTATTCATCGTTAAGAAACTATAGAGATTTACAAACGCTTGAAAAAAATAAAAGAGGATTAGAAAAGATTATCAAAGCCAGTGCTAATTTGTTTGAACATAATACTTTAGATGATTTTTTGGTCACTATACTAAATGAACTGTCTAATTTCAATTATGATCCAATTGAAATGCTTTATATTAGAGAAAATCATAATGAACTGTCTGATGGGATGGTTATTTTAGAACAGAGTACTCAAAATAAAGTAATTGCAGCTACGGGTAAGTTCTCTCATTATATCAACCAGGAAATTGAAACCATTGGTGAATTGAACTTTATCAAACAGTGGATTACAATGGCCGAATCTAGTGATGACTTGATTCATACACTTGATAAGGGTTTTATTATAGAAAGTCGTGGCAAAAGCCAATCGAATAATTATATTTATATTGAAGGTAAAAAAGAGGGGTTGGATTTTCAACTGATTAATCTATTCCTATCTAACTTCTCAATTGCTTTAGATAATTATATTTTAAATAATATGTTACAGGCAACTCAGAAAGAAATTGTGTTTGCCCTTGCGGAAACTGTTGAAAGTCACTTTGAAGAAACCGGTAGCCATATTAAGAGGATATCAGAGATGATGTATCAATTTTCACTTTGTAAACGCTACTCTTATGGAGAATGTGAACTTTTAAAACTTGCTAGTACGATGCATGATTTAGGTAAGATTGCCATACCAGATAACATTCTTAAGAAACCTGGTAAGTTAACCGAAGAAGAGTTCGAAATCATGAAGACACATACCAATCATGGTTACCGCATACTTAAAAATCCCAACTTGCCAGTTATTAAAATGGCAGCTGAGATTGCTCTTAATCATCATGAAAAATTTGATGGCTCCGGTTATCCGGCAGGAAAGAAAGGTTTGGATATACCGCTTAACGCAAGGATGATGGCCATTGTAGATGTCTTTGATGCTATGACTCATAGAAGGGTTTATAAGGATGCTGTCCCTGTAGAAGAAACTATTAGTTATATCAACAGTCAACGAGGCATGCACTTTGATCCAGAACTCGTGGATGTTTTTATGAACAACTTGCAGAAAATAACTTCAGCTGTAAAAAATATGTAGCAATCGCATCTGCGATTGCTACTTTAATGAGTAGAAAAATGGGACCAAGACAGGTACTAAAGAACTTAATACCACACCATTGAAAAATGAGATGACCACGATTTCTGGATTTGTGTATCTTGATACAATTGGCAACATCGTATCCATAGATGTCGCACCAGCTGGAGCTATAGTTGTATATTTATTTAAGTACTTTGCAATAAACGGTATGCTTAACACTGCAAAAACTTCTCTAAAGACATTGGTTAAGAATGCTATGGCGCCTATTTCAGCTGAATCCAGTTTGGTCAGTAAAATACCAGATAAACTATACCAACCAAAACCTGCACTGATTGCCAAACTGATATTGGTATCATAATCGATGATCATAGAGGTAACAAGACCACCAACAACACTACCGATTACAATTGATAATGGTATGATGACTAAAAGCAGACCATGCTTTTTTACATCTTTGAAAATATGTTTGTTCATGCCAATATCAATTCCAACAAATAAGATTAAAATATTTAAAGCTATGGTTGTAAACAAATCCATATGAGGTGCAATGGACTGAGGTAACACCGTCATACCACATATAATGCCGACTACGATTGAAATGAGAATAGAAAGTGTCAATGTTGTCTCCTTTCAAAAATGCGTGTTGCTATATAAACACATATGATACTAAAAACAGTTGTGAGTAAAGCGAATAAAAATCCTACCCAACCAATTTCTTTTAAGTTGTTTAATAAGTCTTCGTTCAATCCCAATCCAGCGCCCATAGCAAATAATAAAAGTGTGACACCTAAGAATTGAAATTTGCTGATAAGTTTTTTGAATTTTTCAGTTGGATTGACAAGACTACCAATTATGATACCGATGATTAAAACTAGAATTATACTCCACATAAGATTCTCCTTTGCTTATATTAGTTTAGTTGTAAATAAGAATAAATGCAAGAAGGAATAATTGAATTTTTTAGTGTGGCTTCATGAAATACTGTTGTCAAATAAAAGGGAATATGATATTATATTAACAACCCCCTACAGGAGGGGTATATGGAGGTAATGATGTATTATATTATTGGCGCAATCATCATCTGGATGATTTTTAGAAAACTAACAGCACCTAAAGTAACAAATATTTCAGGTACGGAATTAAAAGAACTTTTAAAACAAAAAAAAGGACATCATTTTATTGATGTACGGACAAGTGGTGAATTTAATTCTAATAAAGTTAAAGGCTTCAAAAACATACCGTTACAATCGATTAAAAATAAGTTAGATCAATTACCAAAAGAAGATACAATAGTTTTGATGTGTGCTTCAGGTAGTAGAAGTATGAATGCTGCTAGAATATTGGATAAAGCAGGATATAAGAATCTTGTTAACGTTAGAGGGGGAATAAGCCGTATGGCTTAATCTTCTTTTTTTTATATTTTAATGCAAAAAAATAAAAACACGATCCGAAGATCGTGTTAAAATTTTAAATTAACCTACAACTGTAATGTTCTCAGCTTGAGGACCTTTTTGTCCTTGAGTTACTTCGAAAGAAACCTTTTGGC
>Ga0209379_10000892_pt1 | contig 21404 bp, 19 predicted proteins | sample tdDd001_FD_187124 | JGI IMG/M metagenome (GOLD analysis project Ga0209379, IMG submission 187124) | Marine sediment microbial communities from the Atlantic coast under amendment with organic carbon and nitrate - tdDd00.1 (SPAdes)... | ecosystem: Environmental > Aquatic > Marine > Coastal >...
TGAGTTAACTGAACCAGGAGATCTCAAGTCAATGCAAAAGTTAGTTGATCTTCTTGAAGAAGATGACGATGTTCAGAACGTGTACCATAACTGGGAAGAGACAGAGTAATATATGTTTATGTAATACAGTTGTATAATTATTTAAATCAAACGCTTTATTTATTATTGTTTATCAAATAAACAATGTAAATAAGGCGTTTTTTATTGCCTAATTGTTCACAACTCCATAATTCTATGTAAGAAGTCATAAAAATCTGAAATGTGAATACGATAATAGTCCACAGAAAGATTGTACTGATTAAGTTGTATTGATACACAATTCATTCAAATCAAAGGTATTAAAATTTAATTTCTGATTTATAGTCAGAAAATTCTGCGAATTAACTTATAGATATTCACCCTATGAAATAAAAGTGATATGATAGAATAGAAATTATTATTATGTTTGTGAAATTTTGGATTTTAGATATGACATTCAGCAAATATATGATATGGAAATAATATAAGGTATTAGTATACATGATTGAGAGGTTTGAGATGAAAAAAGCTACAATTGATGATTTGGTTTACTTTATAAGAGAATCTAAGGATAAAGGAGGTAAGGGACCAATCTTTTTTCTAGGTGCTGGCATGTCAATATCAGGAGGGATTCCATTAGCTAGAGAAATAGCAAAAGATATAATGAAAAGATATAATGGAAATCCGTATATTCAAAAGATAGATAAATCAGATAGGAATTATGCAAATCTAATGAATTGTCTATCACCTACACAAAGAAATCAACTTTTGAAAGAGTACATTGAAAATGCAAAAATAAATGTTTCGCACTTATATTTGGCACAACTTATGAAGGAAGGGTATGCTGATTACGTTGTTACAGTTAATTTTGATAATTTAATTTTAAGAGCATTAGCATGTTATAATACATTCCCTCCAATATATGATTTAGCTATATTAAATGATTTTACTTCATCAAGTTTCAAGAAGAACTCAGTTATTTATTTACATGGTCAACACCATGGATTATGGTTACTAAATACTGAAGAGGAAATGGCAAAAGTGGAAAAAGTAGTTCCGAAATTATTCGATAAAATCTCTGATGAAAGACCCTGGGTATGTATTGGTTATAGTGGCAATGATCCTATATTTGATCACATAAAAAGTATTGGTAGGTTTGACAATGGATTGTATTGGGTTGGCTACAAAGAAAATATTCCTGAAAAACATATTAAAAATAATTTACTATGCAAAGCTAATACAAATACTTATTATGTATCTGGTTATGATGCAGATACATTTATGATGACTTTAAATAGTAAACTTGACTTAGATGAACCGCCTATAATAGAATCTCCATTTACAACTTTGGGAAAGATGCTGGATGATATTGTTGATTTGGATGACGATGAGAATTATGAAATGTTTAGACGAAGACTAAATTCATCAAAGAGCAAAGTGAATGAGGCGATTCTTACATATGAGGAGGGGGAGGTTGAGAAACTAATTAGAGAATGGCGTAATTGCTCTATTTATAAAAATTATAATGAAAATCGATTAAGTTATTTTTCGAAGAAAGTATCTACATTAAACAATGATGATCTTAGGAAAGAGTATAGCAGTTTTTTAAATGATTGGGGCAATTATTTATGCAATCAATTTAATGATACCAAAGAAAAAACATTTTTTGATAAATCAATACGAAGGTTTAATAAAGCGATAGAAATAGATGATTCCTACGATAGATCATATTATAATTTAGCAAACTTGTATCTTGATTATTCAACATTCATGAACACTGAAAGGCACATCAAATTAGCAATTAAGAATTATAAAATTGTAAGTAAAATTACCCCAAACGATAATAATATTCATATAAATTATAGTATTGCTTTATTTACTTATTTAGATTTATTTATAGATAGCAAGGATGAAAGAAAAAATATATTTAATGAAATATTTGCTGTATTAGATAAAGCTTTGACAATAGATCCAAATGACTTTTATGTCATTGTTCAATATGGTTTAATACAACAGGAATATGGCGAGATTATGGATGATGAAGGATCTTTGAGAAAATCTCTTGATAGTTTTCGAAAATGCGAGAAATTTCTAGTTGAGGATAAAGAGGATAAATCAAATATGTATTTCGATTGGGGTAATTCGTTGTACTTACTAGCAGAATCATGCAAAAGCGAAGAGTTTTATCGTGACTCAATTAATAAGTTTGAGCTTGCAATTGATCTCAATCCAAATAATTATAAAATCTATGATATTTATGGTAGTTCTCTTGCAGGATTAGGTTTACTTAAAAGCAATAGAGCTCTTATTATTCAGGGAAAATCGGAATGTGAACTTGCCTATAAGAAAACAGGTTTAAGTTATAATTTATCTTGTATCTGTGCTCTACTAAAAGATAATTATAACGCATTTAAATATCTCGAGGAGGCAATACAGAAGAAAAAAGTTAGTCGTGAATATGTTATAGATGATCCAGATTGGACAGACTATAAGGAACACGAAAAATTTATTGAGATAATTTACGGAGGAAGCTCATAATTAATATACTTTAAGTGACACATAAACTCGTGGGTAGCTTTTTTATTAATAACTATTTTCAATTTATGTGTATGTCTCACTAATATCTTATGAATAAGTATAGGTAAACATCCTTGAAGTATCTTAATAAATATATCATGTTACTATGATTGATTGACGAAAGTGTAAACAGTAAAAAATATTAATCTATACAATGTTAAACCATAATACGATAGTTATTACTCTAATTTATCAATGTGTTTACAATTAGTACAGGATCTAAAAGGAAGGAAAAGATTTTATGTATTTGTTTACAAAGTTTTACAATTAGTGTTACCCTAGAGTTATAAAGATGTAGTTTAGAGTTATAGATTTGAACTGATAATGTAGTGAAATCTAAACTAATGATGGTACTAAATATATTTAGGATAAATTGTAGAAATACTGGAGGCTTGTATGTGCAAAGAGGATTTTGATAGAGGTTTTAGTGCAGATTTGTTCAATAGAAAAAAGTATGCTGAAAATCTAACTGAGATACTTCATAACTTAGATAAAAGTGTAACATTATCAATTAACTCTGAATGGGGCACTGGTAAAACAACTTTTGTTAACAGTTGGATTGATAGTTTAGATGACAGTGATAGAATTGCAACTTTTAAGATTAATGCATGGGAAGACGATTATTTTGACAATCCAATATACTCTATTCTAAATTCAATTAAAGATAGATATAAAAATAAAAACGATTTAAACTCTGAACAATATAAAGCAGCATTTAGACATATTGCTTTAAGTGCTGCAACCGTTCTAAGTGGTGGTTGGTTAAACTTTCATGATTTGAAGAATGAAGTGAAAGAAGCCGATGATTTTATAAATATATTTAATGAAATGGAATCTGTGACGAGTATCAGAAGTAAAATTATGAAATTATTAAAAGAACTTAGAGGAAACAAAAAAGTGTTCTTTTTCATCGATGAATTAGACCGTGCAAATCCTTCATATGTACTCGACTTATTAGAGTCAATCAAACACTTTTTTGCTATACCTGAAGTACATTTTATAATACTTACTGATAGAAAGCAGCTAAACAATATAATAATAAATAAATATGGAGAGACTGCTACTGATGGTGGTTTCTATAAGAAGCTGATTGACATTGAATTTAATCTAAATGAAATTGATATAAATAGATATTATGATTTTCTAATAGACAGTAATAATTTTAGAGAATATCAAGTGTTTAAGAAAACTGAAAATTACATTCGATCAATTATTATTAAAAAGCAATTATCATTAAGATTAATTGATAAGTTATTATTGAATTTAAGTCTAGTGTTACCTTTGCTAGAAAAAGATGATTTTATGAACAATTTAAGAATTCTTGGAGGATATGAAGAAGGGGTTTCAGATCTAATTCTATCCATACTTTTGGTTGTCAAAGTTAATAATAGTTTACTTTTAAAGCGACTATCAAATGGTAGTCAAGTGAGATCTGATGAAGAAAATATTGTAAGTTATATACCAGAAAACAACTATAAATTCCCATTTGGTTCAAATCAGAAACATTCTTTAGCGGGATTAATTTATGCAATAACTTTGAATGAGCAATTACTTGATAAAGATCAGTTATCACGTTTTAATACTGTTGAGATTAATGATGAAATTAGTACTTTTAAGATTAATTACTTAATTAATGCTAAAAAGTTCATTTACATGGATTATATTCAATTTCTAGGTCAATTTGAATGATGGAAGGTATATCATTATATTTTGTGTAATAATTTCATAATAGGTCAGTATCAATATGCGTACTTTATGAGACTGTCAGAAAAGATGCAGAAATACCTATTTTTGCTTCTTTTTTTATGCTATAATCGTATCAAAAGTGGTATATACTATTTGAGACGGGAGGTTGTTATGAATTTTGCATATATTAGAGTATCTTCAAAGGAACAGAATGAGAGTAGACAAGTTGTTGCAATAGATGAATATGTATTAAAGGAAAACCTGAAACTAGAGCAGAAGAATATTTTTATTGAGAAGGCGTCTGGAAAATCCTTTAATCGTCCAATTTATATTGATATGAAGAAACGATTTAGAAAAGGTGATGTACTAATAATAAAAGAATTAGATCGTTTAGGTGGGGATATGGATGCGATTAAGAAAGAATGGTACTCATTAGTTGATACTGGTGTGGAGATTGTGGTGATAGATACTCTAATAATCAGTACTAAAAATAAATCTGACCTTGAAAGAAAACTAATTGGAAATATTGTATTTGACTTATTAAGTTATATGGCTGAAAAAGAGAGAGTTAAGATCAAACAACGACAATCAGAAGGAATAAAATCTGCGAAAGCTGCTGGTGTAGTTTTTGGTCGACCGAAAGCTGCTGTAAATGGAACTAAGTTGAAGAAGAAATACGAAGCATATAGTAATGGGAACATCACTGCTGAAGAAGCAGCTTATTCCCTAGGAGTATCACGGGCTACATTCTTTAGAAGAATAAAAGAGTATACAGTCTAATATGAAAGAGCTGAGGCTCTTTTTTAGTGGGGGTAGGCAAAAATCAAAGTGTATTGATCATCTTCATAATAGGTGGATAGTAGGGTTTTACACACATAATGACTTGTTAATCGAAAAGTAAATATTAAAATATATCATTATGAAAAAAACTTCTAAATACCAATACGATTTTACATTATATTCTAGCATTGTTTTCTTATTGGAAAATTAGTGATACACTTAAATGGTAATGACTTACAAGTAAGAGTACTGATATCAGAATCGCAGATATGGTAGTTTTAAGCGAAAGGAATATACTATGAAATATGAGATTTTACCATCAAAATTTTGGAAAAAACATGACTATTTATTATATGTTTATGATGTTCTTAGAGATATGCTCATTCAAGCTGACGGAAAAAAACTAAGTGACATTAAGATTGAATTTAAATCAGATAAAGATAGATTGGCTTTTGAAAATTCAGAAGATCTATTTGTCTGGCTAGATGAAAACAATTATAAATGTGAATCAATAAAACTGTTTAAAAGTCATACTTTCTTTTTACTACTAAAAGATTTTTGTTACTTTATATATGAATCTATTAGTTCGATTGAAAGAGGAAAAATAACTGTTGGCTACAGCTTATTAAGAAAGCCTGTGAGGGATAACTTATTATATATGGAGTGGTTACTGGCATACCCAGAGGATTTTCATAATAAGATGTTGTATGCGGATAGTGAAGAATACGATTTACTTAATTGGAAGAAGTTTAATAATGAAAGCAAGAAAGATATTATATACAAAGCATCGAATATGACACATGCAGGAGACATAATTAATCATCAAAATATAATCTATGATTTTAGATTTAATGCTAACGAGGATTTTAGCTTGCAAAATATATGGAATAAGGCTACACATATAGTAACTACAAGTAAGCATTATAAGACAGAAAGGAATAACCTTAATTTTTTGTATTCGGATAATGAGATATGGAATGATTACTGGAATTACTATTATACTGTAATGCCTTCAATAATGGCGTATGTACTAGAAATTTCAGAAGCTCATTTTATTGAGACACAGGATATTGGAAATGTTTCGTTACTTTTCAATAGAACTCTAAGATTAGATAAGTACTTTAATCTATTTGATAACCTTTATGACAAGCAGTTCTTTGAAAAACGTTATAAGCTTTTATCTAATATTATGGGAGATGTTGATAATAAATTTAAATGGACTTGTGATGGTTGTGGAAAAGAATATCATTTCACAAAAGAATTATACGATTTTTTTATTGAAAACAGCATGTTTTTTTGTGAAAAATGTAATTATAGAAATGATATACTCAAGTATTTTGTTTTAGATTAGTAAATCGTTTAACACTGCTTCTGATCAATTGTTGTAAGATCGACGGCATCTGATAAGCTTTCATAAATGATAGCTGTTCTTTAATTATAAACGAGGTGAATATGAAAATTTTCAAGTACGAATCAATAACTCCGAATACTAAAAAGAACCTGCAAGAATCTCAAATATACTTTAATGCACCTATTAATTATAACGATCCTTATGAGGGGGTTTTTAAATTTCATATATCAAATGATTTTCTAAAGAAGAAACTTATAAAAAATTTAAGTGGACTAGTTTATGATAAAAAAGTATTTAGTAACTTAAGTATTGGTGAAGTAATCGAAGAAATAAGAATTGAATACGTCAATCAGTATTTAAACGATGTCAGAGTAGCATGTTTTAGTAAAAGGAAAGATTCTATGCTTATGTGGTCTCACTATTCGAATGAGCATAAGGGAATATGTCTAGAATTTGAAAGCGAAAATATACTATTTAAAATCGGAGATGATGTTAAATACTCTAAAAAGATACCAATACTGTATATTTCTAATTCGAATGATTTGGAAGAAGATAGTTTGATGCATGCATATAGTAAGATTGTCCACACAAAAGAAATGGATTGGCAGTATGAAAAAGAATATAGATTGTTTGGTAATAATAGCGACAACATAAAGAAGTATAATCCGAATGATTTAAAAGCTATTTATTTTGGACTTAGATGTGAAAAAGAGGAAATAGAAAAAATTATTTTTTCAGTTCCAAATCCTAATGTTAATTTCTTCAAATGTGAGTTAGAGCTGGATGAATATAAATTTAGGTTCCTTCCTTTATAAAAATGAAGTTTCAAACCAGCAATCACTTAACAATACATCGGTGCGACACGTTACCTGTTGAAAAGACAGGTCATGAACGCATTCAAATATAAGTTCCGAGAACTAACATTTTGAAGAAAATCATGGAGAACCATCAGGTAGTGATTAGTAAATATAATAAATCCAAACCAACGTTTTATTAAGGAGGAATTGTGGAAAAATTAGATAATAACGACTTGATTTTAGAACGAATCAGAAGTGATTTTGAAAAAGGTGTTGATCCTACCGAATTAATGAGTGAACTGGAACGTGTTTTCAAAATACCGAAATTTTATGTATCTGATTTCTGCGAAGCACATCCAATGGTGATAAAGCTTTATACAGAAATAAATGATTCGAGAAAAATTTGGAGATACATGGACTTAATGAAATTTATTTCTTTATTAAATGGGCAATTGTTTTTTGCGAGGGCAGATTTATTTAAAGATCCATTTGAAGGTGCTGTACCAAAAAAAGTACTAGATTCATATGTTCAATGGATGTCGTATCCAAAAGATATATATGGGTCTGAAGAAGCTGATACAGATGTTGAAATTAGAAAGGAATATGTAAAAAAGTTCGAGAAAAACAATAAAAAAGTTGCGATTAATTGTTGGCAAATGAATAAACGTGAATCAACAGTTATGTGGGAAAGTTATATAAAAAGTGGATTGGGTGTGGTAGTTGTAAGTTCCGTGGGAAAAGTTACAAATATTAAAATTCCTGAAGCTTATCAATTTAAGCACTTTCCTGTAGAGTATATTGATTACGATGAAGAGTATGATCAAAAATATATTAGGTATGAACTAATACCGTTTATGAACAAACGAAAACAGTTTGATTCAGAAAAAGAGTATAGGTTTATGTTGTACAAAGATAAATCAGCAGAAAGTCTAAATGGAATATTCAATCAAATGGTTAATCAATTTGGTGAAAATTTAAAACAAAATAATTATAGAACGACTAATATAATTAATCAAATGTTCGTTTCAAAGGTTCAAGATTTAACCGAAAGTGGTGTTAATGTACAAGTTAACCCAAGTGAAATTATTGAAGGGATTATAGCACATCCGAATATGAAGGATTATGAAATTGCCGGATTACAAAAACTTCTAGATAAGTATAATTGTGAATTTGGCTCATCGCTGACAATCGGAAAGTCTAGTTTAGCAGAAAATCCATACTAAGTATTTAATAAGGAGAAGATTGATAGATCAAGAAGAATTAAAAGAGAACTTGAATGATTTTCTAAATAGCTTTTTAGATTATCATTCTGAGGGACATTGAAACTGTTATTCTAAGTAGTCAGAAGATGAATTGTTTATTGTTGACCAGGACAGAAAGAAAAGTACTAACCAATCTATTTATCAAGAACTTGATAAGTTTATGATGGATATGTTTTTCAGTTTACCCCTCAGATGATTCTCAGATCAACAAGGAATTAATATTGTCTACTATAATTAGTATGAAACATATAGAAACAGAATTTGTAACTTTTGAGAGCTTAGGCTCTCTTTTTAGTGGGATGTGAATGGTACAATATTTTTGGTCAAGTGGGTCAGAAATTTCTGGGCAATCACAATAAAAGGGGGGGAAAAGTCAGATTAGTTTTTTTATAGTCAGAATATCATGTGAGTTGGTTAATCAAAATATTTCTGAAACAGAAGCTGCTTTGACATCAATTAATAATAGTGTAACTCTTGAAAAGTACTTGAAATATAAGAACTCTAAGATTTATTATTGTTATATTTCAACAAAAAAATAGAGTATAATCTACTCTATTTAATAATTAATTTTGTATTTGATTTTTGCTTTGGATTGATAACTTTTGAAAAAGAGTTATCACTATTAAATGTTTTACTACTTACTCTAATGGAAAACCCTTTATGGGGCTTCAATGTTCTTGAAAGTGCATCAGTAATGTATTTAGCATCATGTGATTTCTGCTTCATCATTATCACTCCTTTCATAATTCTTATTAACATTATACCATTTTTGAAGTGAATCTTCAATTAGTGTAGAAAAAGCAAACGTTGTATCTTCTGCATCGTATAATTCTGTTATTCCACCATCAAATACGATAAGTACTATCCGATCTTCATCTAAATATTTAAATGGTAGAGAAGTATAAAATCTATTCGTTTTGTTAGTTATTTTGCCATTACTCTCGTACTTAAAAAAGTATGAATCCTCGAGTAAGACAGACCGAAATAAACCTGTTTTGAATTTAGTTAATCTCTTTTCAATACTTGAATCAAATAATTTAATATCTAAATCTTCATCAAGAGAACACAGTTTTTCTAATATAACTTTAATGAGTGCATATCTGTTTGCATCCTTAAAATTAAGGTTCTTAGGTTTTTGATTTTTAATTGTTTTTGAATACCTTATAAGAAAGTTACTTACAATTGATATTACATCATCAATATTGTCATCGTTAATTGCATTTAGTGAAGGACGAACATTTTGGATAAATTCGAGATACATTTTTTTATCTATAATATGATAGCATTGTGACATACTATTAATATTTATCATATCATCTGCATGACCAGTTACGTAATTGATCTTTATTAATGCATCATCCTCAATAAATTTTGTTGTGATCTTATATATTTGAACAGCTTGTACTTTTGGGTAGGTGTCAATAAATTTTTTTGCAGTTTCGGATATGATCTCATCTCTTTTAACTCCTAGAAGTTCTTTGTGATTCTGCCAAAGCAACTGAGCACTATTGTTAACTTGGAACTTAAGTTCTTTAATTTCTCCTGAATAGTTCAATGTCAGTTCTTTTTGATAATTTAGCTCTTTTTCTTTGTTTGCTAAACTGAAGGAGATTACTAAAGATGCAAATGCTAATATAAATATAATATGAATAACCTCAAAACCAAAAATCTCAAAGTGAATTATCTCTTTGATATAATACTCATAGAAATTTGATGAGTCGTGTTCTGCCCATAAATTCATAATAAATAATATAAAAGGAATAAAAATAAATGTAAAAATTAATCCATAATTTTTCTTGGATTTCATCATTCACCTCCTGATTTAATTATAGCATATAATAATTGTGTATCCAATAATTGGTAGATAAGTGTATTGTACTGTTGTTTATATCATTTAAAATGAACGTTGATCTAAAGGGGGGGGGATTTAAAGTTAATGGAATACATGTTGATTAGTGGTAGAGATAAGTTAGGTGATACATAGAATAACAGAATACTATTAAGGTTTAACATATTATGTTAATTATGTTTTCTTATTGGAAAATAAGTGATAAACTTAAATGGAAAAGGTTTACAGTAAGTACTTTTGCTATAGATTCAAGAACATGTAACTTTATTACTAATTATGCAATGCAGTATACGACTGGTATTAGTAAACAGTCTATGATCAAATAAAAGTAAATATTGTATACAGTGGTTAAATGAAATCTTGATTTTATTGATTCTGTTTATATCGATACATGAGTAAACTGAGAGGAGATTGAGGAAATGAAAATAAGAAAGATTAATACAATTAATCATTATATTTTAGGAGATTTGAGTCTTAATTTTATTGACTCATCTGGGAAGACATGTGAAACAATTATCTTAGCAGGTGATAATGGTTGTGGTAAAAGTAGTATACTTAATTTAATATATGAGTTTACCCAATTCAAACCATTACAAAGGCCAGATGAAATGTTAACTTTCGAAGTTGAACTTATGCCACATGAGATTAGTGTATTAAGAGGAATCGAACACACAAAGCAAGTATTTAGTAATATTGAAACCAATATTTTTACTTTCAGTTTCAATATGTTAAATAATAAAATTCCGAATTGGGCGAATGTTAACATTGAATTTACAAGTTCAGAGGATGAATTAATAACTGAGAATGCTTATGCATTCAATTCTCCTGAGTTTAGGAAGTTTTTTAGAAGTCAGTATTCTGATGCAGAGATTAGTTTTAATCCTAGAGTTATTCAAGCTGTTACAACAAAAAATGTTGACGAATTTGTTGATGTTAGTACGAAATCAACTCCGAATCTTGCTTCCGACATAAAACAACTTTTAATCGATATACAAGCAATTGATGATGCTGATGTTGGTAATTGGGCAAGAAAAAATCCGAACTCCATTATCTCGAATGAGATTGTTGATATTAGAACGAAGAGATTTAGGAATGCATTCAATGAAATGTTTCCAAGCAAGAAATACATAGAAATTAGAAATATTAGCAATAAAAAAGAAGTGATTTTTGAAGAAAATGGGAAAGAAATGTATCTTGAACAATTAAGCTCTGGAGAAAAACAAATTGTTTTCAGAGGAGGATTCTTTCTAAAAAATAAAAATATGGATGATGGTATTACTGTTCTTATTGACGAACCCGAAATTAGTCTACATCCGAAGTGGCAATCTACAATATTGCCTTTTTATCAAAGTATTTTTACTAATCCAAATGGAGTTCAAACTTCACAACTAATTGTGGCAACGCATTCTCCATTTATTATTCATAATAAAACTAGGAAAAACGATAAAGTAATTATTTTGGAAAAATCGGATATTGGTCAAATAACTTGCAGTTCTGAGAACGCTTTTTATGGATGGACTGATAACCAAATTGTTGAAGAAGCTTTCAATTTGAACTCTTTTACTGATATTATGAATGAAAGAGATGGAAGTCATTTGATTATAACCGAAGGTAAAACTGACTGGAAACACCTTAAAAGAGCCTATGCAAAGTTGAAAGAAAGTGGCCATGTTACTGAAGAATTAGTATTTCATGAATATGAGGACGACATTGATATGGGCGGGAATAATTTGCTCACTCTTTGTGATGGGTATAGTAAAATACCTAATAGTAAAAGAATAATTGCAATTTTCGATAGAGATGACCCAAAAGTCTTATGTAAAACTGGTGTAGAATCATATAAAAACTGGGGTAATAATGTGTATTCAATATTACTTCCTGTTCCTGAGCATAGGAAGAGCAATCCCAATATATGTATAGAGCACTATTACAGTGATTCTGAGATTAAAACATATGATTCTAATAACAGAAGATTATATGTAGGCAATGAGTTTAATAAGACAACTGGAGCTCATGATGTTGATGAAATAATGTGTAGATTGTTTAATAAGATAGGAGCAGCTTCAAACAAGATAATTGACAGTCAAGTTTACCAGTATGGTGCTGATAATAGCAATATAGCATTACCAAAAAATGATTTTGCTAAAAATATTGTGGCTGAGAAAGACGATTTTGGTAACTTTGGATATATGCAGTTTAAAGAACTTTTTGATATTATTGAATCAATAATTCCGCGCTAATATTCAAGGAACTAAAATATTGATTTAAATGAATTACTATATTTAGGAGGTATGATAATGGACTGGTTATATATTCCCCATTTGATATTAGAACGGATTGATGACATTGTAATTGCTCTAATGACAGGAATAATTACAAGCTTGTTTATTTCAAGGATTTTTTTAATTAATCAAGACTATCAGGAAAGGTTTTATAGGGTGACAAGTAGACTTGAAGCCTTATATTCTATAGGAGGAGGCATATCGTTCCCGAATTCATTTATGAAAGAAGAAACGGGGCTTAGTGATGATAAAATTATTGAGATTTCAAAGAATATGCTATTAGAGAAATTGAAATATGAGTCTCAAAAATTTAGTGAAATGTATTTTGAAGATTTGGATTCTGAGCTGCACGAAATTGCTGCAAATCACCATACTTTAATAGATGAAATATTAAATATATATGAAAATAACAAGATGACAATGGTAAAATTACAAAAATATAATGATTCAATAGAAGAACTTATTCGTCAATATTACGCAAATAGAAAGAAAAAGAACAAAATTGTTTTCAAGTCCTTGATTTCTGATAAATATATATTAGTTATTATTGTGATTCTCATTGCAGCTCTTCTTATTGCATAACACAGAAATTGATCCAATAATAAAATTCTTAGTACATCACTATACTATACATGAGAGATTCATTTAAAATATCAACTTTATACAGTGTTTAAATAAAGATAAAAAGAAAGAAGGTATTATGAAAATTAACATAGGTAGTTTTGAACTGAAAGAGATGATTAGTTTATTGTTTTGGATAGGTGCTGGGTTAATTATTTTTAATTTGCTTGTACCATCGTATCAGGATATAAGGTTGAGTATTCAACGTGGATTAACGAGCGGTGCTTTGGAAATTATTATGAGTTTGCTTCCTGCCTTTATCATAGGATTTCTTCAACTTGCTCTGTGGCGAATGTGCTGTGAAGCGATTTATATAGTATTAAAGGGATTTCAAAGTCTTTATGAGAAAAGTGTAGTTAATAACAAGGAGTAAATATCGTGAATGGCTCAATTAAAGATAGTTACTAAAATTGTTTAGTCTATTTAAAATAGAAGTTTTAAACATATAACTAACACTTAATACAATAATAGAGGAGAATCAAATAAAAAAATATTACAAGTAATTACTATTGGAGTGCTAATGTTATTGATGTGTTCAATGGCATTAGCAGAATCTAAAGAAGTAGATGTTACAATCCCAGATTATGATGTAAACGTTAATGGAGTAATAATAGATACTGGACATAGTCAATATCCAGTTATAACTTACAAAGGCATCACATACTTTCCAATGACCTCAGATTATCTGAATGGAATTGGATTAGGTCTTAATTTTTCTGCTGATGAAGGCTTAAAAATGAATGTTAATAGTAATGTAAGTATATTAGAACAAAAATTCTTAGGAGCTAATAACATTCTTGGAAGTAAACATAAAGCACAATTAGCACCTTTCAATGTAGAAGTAAATGGTAAATTAATTGACAATGCTAATGAAGAATATCCAGTTCTAATGTATAAGAACATTACATATTTCCCTATGACGTGGAGATTTGCTGTAACAGAGTTTGGATGGACTACAGGATGGAATAATGATACTGGGTTTAGTATTAGCATTGATGGTAGCGATAAATCATCTGAAGACTTATCAGAGACTGATTTATTTGAAGGTTACACATTAACAGAGGTTGATGGTGGGGATTTATCTGGTCACAGAGATGCAAATGTTGTTGTAGATATTGGCTTTGGTGATAGAGATTATTATGCATTCACGAACGAATATGGACAACTGGTTAAGGTGATTGCTAAAGAGATTAGATTACAAGATGAATCAACAGAACCAGTGTTATCAACTGGTCGTTATTACTCTGATGAAGCTAAGGTTTCTAGAACTAAGAGTTCTACTTTAGACGAAGGACATGTTATAGCAGACAGTCTTGGTGGTGTTGCTAATGCATATAATATTACTCCGCAAAATAGTACATTAAATAGACATGGTGATCAAGCTTATATGGAGAAGGTTATAAGAGATGCAAATGGTTGTACAGATTTTACTGCAATTATCACTTATCCTGATAATAAAACTTAGATTCCTAGTCTTTATAGCTTTACTTATACATTGATGGGGAATGTTATTAATGATGAGTTTGATAATGTTAATCCAGACGAAGTAAACACAAATGTTGAAACTCAACCAAGTACTGATACTGAGGATAGTGATTTATCAAATGAAACAGATCAAGACAACTCAACTAATGTGGCAGAGGGGGATATAAGTAACATAGATACTAATGGTAATGGTAGAGTTACTATAGCTGAAGCAAAAGCTGCAGGATTTTCTATGCCTATATACTCAAGTCATTGGTTGTATAAGTATATGATTGATGGTGATGGAATGGTTGGTGAGTAAATTATCTAGAGTGTTTTAATAAAGTATACTAATTAAGGCATTATGAGAGATGTTAAATTGAATTCTCTCTTCGTTATTATGAACAATAGAAAAATTTTAAGTCGCCAAAATCATAAAACTTTTATCGTTGTTTGTGATAGTAAGTGAAAGATTCAAATGAATAGTAGATCTATAAATGTTTAAAGTATTATCGTTTTGTATTATGAGTTAAAAACGTAATATCAGCTATTAACACTATTTGGATTTTGTGGTAAACTAAGGATTAATAAAGTGACATAATGATTATAACAAAATATTATGATTGTAAGTAATAGAAAGAGAGGGATTATGTCAGAACCTGATAATAATATATTAGATTTCGTTGAAAATGGAAGAGAAGCTGCAGTTGGGTTAAAATTAGCAGATGTCAAGATAGTAAATGTTGACGAGCAACACCTATTTGATTTCTTAAGGGTATATAAGTATCTTACGAATATTAAAACATTAACATTTATTGCGTATACTGAAGTTGTTATACCTAAAGAGATATTTTCTTTGAGAACATTAAGAACAATTAACATCATTTCTGAGTATCCTATAAGGAACTTAGATTTTTCCTCATTTGAAAAGTTAGAAAAGATTAAAATAATATTCTTTAAAAGTAGAGAATACTTTGAGGATATAATTGATGAGGAAGACGAAGATGATTATGATGAATATCCAGTTATTTTTGATGAGTCAAGTATAACAAATAGTAGTTATGAATTGATTTTACCTGAATCTATCAAAAGAATTAATCTAGAAAAAGTAAGAATAAATAGTTTCTTATCTTGCATTAGTTCTTATCAGGAGTTAGTAACATTAAAACTGAATAAATGTGAATATACAATTAGAGAGATAGATTTGTGTTCCTTAGATCTACTCAAAACTGTTAACATTGTTAATTTGATTAGAGATAAATGCTACGTCTATATTCCGTTTTGTGTTAAGAATATTAGCTTAGAAAATATAATGATGGATTATTTTCTTGATGATATTTCACAATATAATACATTGGAAAAGCTAGAACTTAGAAAATGCAATATTGAAGTTTTACCTAGTGACATAGGACAGTTGAAAAATTTACAATCCTTAGATTTGTGGTCAAATAAACTTATGCATCTTCCAGAGTCTCTATTTACTTTAAAAAATCTAAAGCTTCTTCATGTTGGTGGAAACGAGTTAAATGGAATAAGTAGCAGTTTGTCGGACTTAGAGAATCTGCAAATCCTGCAAATTTGGGGTTGTAATTTGGATACAGTTCCGAAAGAAGTTTTTAATTTAAAAAAGCTAAGATTATTGAATCTGAGCAATAACAATATTGAAGTTATACCTGATGAAATTTTTACGTTATCGAATTTAGAGTATCTATATATTTTTAATTGTGAGATTAAACTAATACCAATTGGTTTCTCTCAACTGAAGAAATTGGAGACATTGAGACTTGGAAGGAATCAAATCGAAAAAATACCAAATGAATTATTTTACTCAGATTCAATCAAGAGCTTTGATGTAACTGACAATAGTATATGTGAAATCTATAATTCTGTACTATATAATAATTCAATTGAAGAATTAAAGATCGATAATAATCCAATAGTCAACCCACCACTTGAAGTTACTGTTAGAGGTATAAAAGCTATAAAAAAATACTTCAGTTCAGTTCAACGTTTGGGTTCTACGAAGTTATATGAAGCCAAAATGCTGCTAGTAGGACAAGGTGAAGTTGGAAAAACATGTATTGCTAAAAAATTAGTCAATAATAGAGTTTGCTTTAATGATTCAGAGTTATCAACTGAAGGTATAGATATCAAAAAGTGGAATGTTTCATATAAAGGTAATGGGTTAGATATTAATCTATGGGATTTTGGTGGTCAGGAAATATATCATGCTACTCATCAATTTTTCTTAACTAAAAGGTCTGTTTATTGTTTTATATGGGATGCAAGAAAAGAAGAGGAGCAATCAAGATTTGAATATTGGTTAAACACGATTAATATATTGGGTAGTAATAGTCCAGTTTTAGTAGTTATGAATAAATCTGATCAACGATATAAGCATATCGATGAAGCTGAGTTACTAAAGCGATTTCCCAATATTGTTAGTTTCCACAAGGTCAGTTGCTTGAGTAATGATGGTTTTAAACAAATGAAAGATTGTATCCTGAATGAAGTTAATGCTCTCCCACAAATGGGGATGGATTGGCCTAATAGTTGGGCAAATCTCAAAATGAAAATTGAAAAAAATTCTAGTAACTATATTACTTATACTGAGTTTAAACAGTTATGCATAAAGAGTTCAGTTGCTGAAGAGGAAGTTGAAGTATTGGCTGATCTTCTTCATGATCTTGGCAAAATTATTTTTTTTAAGAATGATCCATATCTAAATGATCTTGTAATTTTGAATCCAGAATGGGTTACACATGCAGTATATAAAGCTTATGATGACAATGACATTGTTAAATCAAATGGAATATTCAATGTTTTAAACTTTTTTAATGCTTGGAATGATAAGCAGTATCCAAGAGAAAAGCATCTGACTATTTTAAGATTGATGAGTAAATTTGAGATATGTTTTAATATCCCAAATACAGACTCGTACATACTACCTGAGCTGTTATCTTATAATGAGCCAACTAATGAACTGACTAATCAAATACCATCATTTATATATGAATATGATTTCTTGATGTCAGGTATAATGAATAGATTTATTTGCAAGGTGCATGAGTTAATATATAATGATATCTATTGGAAGAATGGGGTTGTAATATGTAAGGATAACACATGTGCTCGAATTTCGTTAGATGTATACAATAAAAAAATATCTATTCAGATTACTGGTGTAATGCGAAGAGAATTGTTAGGAATTATCCGAGGTCACTTTGATTCAATTCATATTTCATTGAATAATTTAAAAGTAAAAGAGAGTATTCCATGCACATGTGTTGATTGTAATGAATGTGAGGATGTACAATACTTTGAAATGAAGATGATAAAGAAGTATTTAGAAAAAGGTAGATCAACAATTGTATGCAGGAATGCAGAAGTTATTAATATAAGTTCACTACTTGGTGGGTCGATAATTAATAGCTTTGATAATGAAAATGGTGATATTGGAACATATTTGAGGAATACTGTAATAAACAATATAATTAATAAAACAACGAATATTAATGGTAATCAGAATAATGGAGGTAAAATTATGAAAATAGATAGTTTAGTAGTAAATGGTGGACAAGTAAATGTTGCAGATAGCATTGGAACAGTAAACATGAATCCTGAGCTTAAACAAGATCTATTGTCTTATATTACATCGTTACCCAAAACAGAAGAAACCGAGGAAATTCTATCGTTAATTAATAACAACTCTAATAATGAACAATCAATGAAAGATAATAATGTTATTGATAAAGTGAAATCATTCTTATTGAAACATGGTGCTGCTATAGCAGGTAGTACTGCTGCAAATCTTTTGATTGAACTTGGCACTCAAACATTTGCGGGCTAGTCATTTTATTTGACTTAGGCTTGGATTATTGATTTTCTATTTATTACTTATACGAGTTTTAGATCGATTTATCATAACTCAACTTGCTTGTATATCATAATCCAGTATGGTTGAGTTAAGGAAAACATAAAAACTAAATATAATGATGAATTATGATAAATTTCGTGTTTTTTATAGGTAAAGTAAAACTGGCTTATAAAATAGATACTAGAAACTCTGTACTACTTGATTATACTGGACTCTCTGAAACGATTGCTATGTCTGAATTAAGATACTTACCTCAAACAATGACTGAGTTAACAGAACCAGGAGATATCAAGTCAATGCAAAAGTTAGTTGATCTTCTTGAAGAAGACGATGACGTTCAAAACGTTTATCACAACTGGGAAGAAACTGAGTAATATGTATTTATCATTATACAGTTATATAATTATTTAAATCAAACGCTTTATTTATTATTGTTTATCAAATAGACAGTGTAAAAAAGGCGTTTTTTATTGCTCTATTTTCCGTACTATCAATATTCTATGTTAAAAGTCTTATAGAAGCTTAAGTCGTAATTTTCATTATATTTAAATACTGTTTTCTTATTGGTATTTAGATGATAAACTTAAATGGTAAAGGTTTACAATAAGAGTGTTTTGAATTGGATTCAAAGTTATGGCAGTTAAATGAAAATCAAATTATATGAAAGGGAAATTATTAGTTTGTTAAAGAAAATGAATCAAACAATCGTATACTTTTTAATTTCTTTATTGATATTTGCATTAGTAATAACTATAAGAGCAGACTTCATTATTGAGAATTCTATAGTAATTATTAGAAATATGGATTTAGTTGAGTATTGTTTTTTATTCTTAATGATAGTCATATTCTCGATATTGATGCCTAGATTAGGAAAAGAATATATGCAAATTGGTTGTAAGAAGGTAATCATGACTCTGATAGAACATGAGGAATATGCAATTCCTTCGTTAAATATCTCTGGTACAGGTCAAATTTATCCTTGTAAATTAACCTTTGTAGATAGTAGTAATGATGAAAAGATATTTAAGTATAATACTGAAAATCTAAATGAATTAAAAAGTGGTGATACTTATGAAATATCATTTGATGGAAAAAGAATATACTTACTGAAAAATGTAAGCAAATGAACTTAATTGTATCCTACATAACGACAATGTCTAGGATATTTGATGTGATGAAAGATTGGCTTGCTTGAGAGCTCTAAATACATATTGGTGTGAGCTGAAGCAAATGCTTAATGTGAATGGTAAAAGGTTGAAATATAATCCTTATTCTAACACATATCGGTAATAGTGTCCGATAGAAGAAATACTAGTTGCTAGTGTATTGCCTGTTTAAAATTAAAAGAAGGATAAATGATATGATTAAAAAACATAAAAAAAGTTCATTGACTTGGATTAGAAATATTCTATTAATTCTATTTTTAGTTGTATTGACAATAATTGTTTTCGTTCTAATAAATGAAGATAGGAGTATTAAAATTCCTTATGAAGGATCAGATGCGAGTAGATACTATTCAAGAGAGAAATCCGATAACTCAAATATAGAAATCGTTGTTAGTAATCAAAGTTTTGAAAATCCGTCAGTAACTCTTTCCTGTTTAGTTGATGGTATAGAAATATTCGAAGAAGAATTTGATGTAGGTGATCAACATAATGTATCTTATTACTTTGTAAACATCATTGAGGGAGATCATATTCTAAAAGTTACCTCTGAGGATGGACAAGTTGAAGAATACAAATTTGAAACAGGACAAAATAAAAAATACTTCTACATCACATATTGGGGAAATAAAGATACTGCTCGAATAAACATATTTGAAAGTGATGACTTTATCGGAATTGATTAGTACTAGTTCAGTAATATTGATGTTAGAATTATAATAAAAAGGAGAATTCTTTGAGTATAAATGAGCGTTATTCAGACTTTGTAGATATATCGTTAGATTTGGCTGATGAGATTGTTAAATCATATGATAATAGTTTATCAGTATCTTCAATGTCTGAAATAAAGAATGGTAGAGCTAATAGTAATTATATTCTAGTAACTACGAAAATGAAGATGGTTTTACGAATTTGTAGAAACAAGTCCGCTTATGATCATGAAATCATAATTGACCGGGAGTTAGATAATTCTATTAAAAGACCAGAGTTACTTTACCACACTATTCATGATGACATACCTTATCTTTTGTATCAGTATATTGAAAGTAATTCATTGGGTGATTATAAAGAAATCTCAAATGATATTATTGGACAAGTAGCAATAATATGTGCTCATATTCATAATACGCCAATAGATAGATTAAGAGATATAGAAAAATTTGACTTGCCACCATTTGAAGTTTGGTATGATCATTTTCTGGATAATCAATATACAATTAGACGTGTAGGAATAGATCTTCAAGTTAGAATAAAAAAAATAGTTAAAAACAGTTTTGATAAATTAGGTTGTATTGATTCAGTTCATACTGTTATACATAATGATTTTCGGTTAGATAATATGATAGTAGATAACCATAATAATGTTTTTATAACTGACTGGGAAGGTGTAACGGTTAATCATATGATAACTGATATGGGTCAATTTTTTAGATTAATCAAGAAATTTTCAAGCGAACAACTTAATGTGTTTGAGCACTATTATAATATAAATGCTGATGTTCCTTTACCAGTAAATTGGTATGAGTTATCAAGACTTCGTGATTTGGTGAACTTATTACAATTGATTAGCTCGGAGCAAGACTTGCCTATATATCATAAAAAATTAAAAACTCTAATAATTGAAACCGTGGAATATTTTGAATCAGTATAAAGTCTACATCAAACACTACATCTTAA